>ENA-UOUL01000145-UOUL01000145.1-bioreactor-metagenome-genome-assembly--contig:-NODE-145-length-116907-cov-5.944466_pt1 | contig 116907 bp, 98 predicted proteins | sample MGYA00249838_ERZ747220 | MGnify/ENA primary metagenome ERZ747220 (study PRJEB28778, sample SAMN05720191) | bioreactor metagenome | isolation source: Anaerobic biogas reactor | place: USA:Washington... | reverse complement strand
GCCGCCACTTCTTGCAGCATATCGCGCGCGATCTCCGGATAGGTAATTTCGCGCCCCCGAAAGCGGATGCGCACTTTGACTTTCATGCCCTCTTCGAGCCAGCGGCGCGCATCGCGCACCTTGAACGACCGGTGGTGGTCATCGGTCTTGGGACGCAACCGGATCTCTTTGACTTCAACCTGTTTCTGTTGCTTGCGTGCCTCGCGCTCTTTCTTGGCACGCTCATACTGGAACTTGCCAAAATCCATAATACGGCAGACTGGCGGGTCTGCAGTTGGGGCGACCTCGACCAGGTCGAGACCGCGATCAGCGGCAAGCTGTAAGGCTTGGTGCAGCGATACGACGCCCACATTTTCGTTCGTGTCAGTGATCAGTCGAACTTCGCGCGCGCGTATCCGCTCGTTGATCCGGTAATCTCCCGTGCTGATGGCCCTTGTCCTTTCTCGTCGTTCAGTCCAACGCCGTTGGGCGTTTTGGCTATGCAGTGTAGCATAGCGCCGGCGTTTAGTCAACCGTTTTGAGGCGACAACAGGCGAGGGAAGGCGCTCAGCTTTCGGGCTGATCGGGCGCGCCGGTGGGTAAGATCAGCGTGAAGGTGCTGCCCTGCCCCGGCCAGCTCTTCAGTTCGATCCGGCCCCGGTGCAGATCGATGATCTCTTTGGTGATGGCCAGGCCCAGGCCGGTGCCGGATGCATGGAGCGAGGCGCCTTCGGCGCGGAAGAAGCGATCGAAGATGTAGCGCTGGTCTTCGGGCGCGATCCCGATGCCGGTGTCCTCGACCGAGAGGCGCACTTCCGGCCCGGTCTGCTCCAGCCCCACGACAATCTGGCCCCCGGCAGCGGTATATTTGATCGCGTTGCTGAGCAGGTTATGGAAGGCGCGCGCAAGCTGGTTCTGGTCGCCGTTCAGATAGCAGGTGGGGGGGCAGCCCGCCAGATCGACCTGCAGGTCCTTGTTCTGGATCACGGCACGCAGCGAGATAACGCCCGCGCGGCACAGCTCCGCCAGGTCGAACCACTGCATCTGCGGCATATCGCGCCGCGCATCGAAGCGCGACAACTCCAGGATATCCTCGATCAACTCACGCAGCACGTGGGCCTGCTGCTCGATATCGACCATCATCTCGCGCCGCTCGTCCTCACCCAGCCGGTTGTAATACTTGTTCAGTGTGCTGATCTGGAGCAGGACCGTCGAAAGCGGCGTGCGCAGCTCGTGCGAGACGGTGGACACGAACTCGCTCTTGGCCCGGTTCGCCTCCACCTCTTTGGTCACGTCGTGAAAGACGCCCACCACCCCGCGCAGCTCGCCGGGGAGCGCCACCTGCGCCAGGCTCGTCGCGATGATCTGCTTGCCCTGCTCAAAGTTGAACCGCGCCGGGATGGAGGCCTCCTTCGCAAAGGCCGCATCGATCATCTCGCGCGCGCTGGGGTCGTCCTCCGTATAGATCAGCTCGCGGATGTCCTTGCCCAGGATCCCCGACATGGGCATCACCAGCATCCGCTCCATGGCTGGGTTGGCGACCACGGCGCGGCCCTGCTCGTCAAAGACGATGACGCCATCGGCGATGCTGGAGAGGATCGCCTGGTTCTTGCTGGATTCCGAGTGCTCGCGTTGCAGCGCCCGGCTGAGGTCGCGGTTGGCCTGCGCCAGGTCCCGCGTGCGGTCGGCCACGCGCTGGTCCAGCGCCTCGTTGATCTCGTGGAGCTCCTGGGCCCGCTCTCGCGCCTCCCGCAGCGCCTGGTTCAGGCTGCGCGCCGAGAGATAGGCCACCAGCGCCAGCATATACAGCGTGGCGATGGTCTCCGGCGTCGGGTCATCCGTGATGCCCGCCAGCCTCGCCACCACCAGCAGCACCACGCTGATGACCGTGGTGATGACAAAGCTGCTCCCCGGCGCCAGGATGACGCTGGCCATGATGATGGGCAGCACGTAGGCCAGGATGGTAGAGCCCTCAAAGATGTACCTCGCGGGGCGCGTGGCGGAGGTGACCAGGTAAATGATCAGCAGCAGAGAGAGGTAACCGGCCAGGCTGTGCAGCCGGCGTTTGTTCAGCGCGAAGGCGACCAGGCTCCCGATCAGGCCCAGCATCGCATAGAGCGCCATATTGTCCGCCATGGGGTCGGACCCGCCAAAGAACTCGAACAGGTTCAGCAGGCCCAATGTGGCCGAGCCCAGCAGGATCGCCAGCAGGCACACGTTGAGGAAACGCCCCCGCCGCCGAGCCTCGGGATCATCGGTGTTGACGTCCAAGATGCGTTCCAGGAGCCTTGCCATTCTTGTGCTTTCGGTCCTCCCGACCCAGGGCGACGCTGCAGCTAGAGCGCCTCGTACATGGCCAGCGCGCCGATGATCGCGGACTCGATGATATTGAGCGGGGCAAACAACGTTTTGGCGATCCACAGCGGCGGATGCCGCCGCTCATGGCGATGGCCGCGCAGATAGGCCGCCGCCTTGTGCATCGCCTGCGCCGGCAGGCCGCCCTGGGCCCGCTGGTAGGCGACCAGCGCCTGCAGGCAATAGGCGGTCTCTTCCACCGTGGGCCGCCGATAGTGCCCCCACGAGCCATCGGGGTTCTGCGTGTGCAGGATCCAGCGCACCGAATCGCTCACCAGCTCGGGGCGCCGGCCCGCCGCCGCCAAAATGGCGTGCCCAGTCGCATAATAGGGCGAAGCGTGCCACTTGTCAAACCAGAAGGTCTCCATGGTCCGCATGCGGGCCAGAAAGCGAACGATCACCTCGATCATCGCCGCCGCCTCCGGCTCCTCGCACCCCACCAGCGCGTCCAGCAGGTGAATGTTCGAGCTCACCGAAGGGTCCGTCTCGAAGAGAAAGGTGCGGTAATGGTCCGCCTCGGCGTAGGGGGCAAAGGTCCGGAGGCCCACCCGGTACTCGGGCGCCCCCAGCAGCTTGGCCGCCTCGCAGAGCACCTTGAAGGTGGTGGCGGTGTCGTCCAGGTCGCACGGGGCGTACCAGCGCGAGAAGGAGACGCCCCGCTCCTCGTCCCAACTGGCCCGCAGGTAATCCAGATGGGGGCGGGCCTCCTCGCGCACCTCCGGCAGCAGCCCGGCTTGCTCCAGGTTGTATAACACCCAGGCTCGCTCAAAGATTTCCAGCGGGTAGGAAAAGGCCGCCCCGCCCGAGTCGGACCCCATCACCTCCGTCAGGTAGCCCTCCGCTTGCGGGTGGGGTCCATGCTGTCGGAGGAAATAGGCCGTGGCCGAGGGCGAGTTGCCAATGGAGCCGTTGCCCTGCAGCGCCCCCGCCGCCGACTGCGGGTCCAGCCCCGCACCCATGAACTCGAGGGAATAGATCGCCGGGTTATAGGGGGAGTAGAGCATCTGCGCCGGGATGCGCGATAGCTTGCGCGCGCGAATCTCCTGGTACCGCGCCAGCCCGGAGGTGGGCAATTGGATCCCCGCCAGCCCCGCCTCCTCCGCCAGCGCCGGCACGATCAGCTCGAACCCCACCGTCTCGTAGGGAGCGTGGTTCAGCCGGTCGGCCCGCTGCCAGATGTAGCCGATCCCACGCTCGCAGCGGTGGCGATCGCGGCCAGGCTGGCCGGCCTGCGCGAGGGCCAGCACCGCCGCCAGCGTCGAGATCACCCGGTCGTAATAGTACTCTTGCTCGCCGCCCCAACTGCCGTCGGGCCATTGGTTGGCGCGCAGCCAATCCAGCGCCTCGGGATAGGCCGGGCGGTCCGGCTGGTCCCAGCGCGGCAGCCGGGCGATCCAGGCTGTGTCATAAGCCGCGACGGACATGGTTCCCCGGCCCAGCCCGCGCACAAGCTGGCGCGCTTCGGCCCCCAGGTTGGGCCTGTTCTGCTCTCCTTCAAGGGTCATGCTTTCCCTCTTGGCGCGTGTCCCCGATGGTGCTAAAATGCGCGCCGATCACGCAATTATACCCGAGCAAGCCCTTTTTGTCTAGACGATCATGCAAACCGCGCAGGCGGTTCGCCAGGATCGCCGAACCACGGTATAATGGCGCCACTGGCAACCACAGCAAAGGAGCGAGCGAACATGCCCAAGATCGTGCTGATCGGCGCGGGAAGCGGGTTCGGCAGCCGCCTCACCGCCGACATCCTCACCTTCCCCTCCCTGCAGGATTCCACCATCGTCCTGGTGGACACGAGCCCCGAGCAACTGGCCATCGCCGCCGCCATGGGGCGGAGGCTGGTGGAGAAGGCCGGCTCGCGCGCCACCATCATCGCCACCACCGACCGCCGCGAGGCCCTCCCCAGCGCCGACTATGTGGTCATGTCCATCCGCGTCGGCGGCGAGGAGCCCGCCATCATCAACCGCCAGATCCCCGCCAAGTACGGCGTGGAGCAGACCGTCGCCGACACCCTGGGCCCGGGCGGCATCTTTTACTTTCTCCTCAACGGCCCCGCCATCCTCGACATCCTCTGGGACATGGAGGCGCTCTGCCCGGACGCCCAGCTCATCCAGCACACCAACCCCATGGCGATGAACTGCATCCTCGCCAACGACGCCAGCACCATCGCCAACGTCGGCCTGTGCCACAGCGTCCAGGGCACCGCCCGCCGGCTGGCCGAGTACATCGGCGCCCCCGCGGACGAGGTCAATTATTGGGTGGCGGGCATCAACCACATGGCCTGGTTCCTCCGCTTCAACTGGAAAAAGGAGGATGCCTATCCGCTGCTCTGGAAGGCCATGGACGACCCCGCCATCTATGAGAAGGACAAGGTCCGCTGGGAGATCATGCGCTACTTTGGCTATTTCGTCACCGAGTCCAGCACCCACATGTCCGAGTATGTGCCCTACTTTCGCCGCACCCCCGCGCTCATCGAGGCCACCGGCCGCACCGCCGCCCAGCACATCGAGAGCTTTATCCAGGCGCGGCGGGACCGCGAGTCGCGCCAGCAGGGCATCCTCTCCGGCGAGGTGGAGCTCCCGCTCAAGCGCAGCGCCGAATACTCGGTGAACATCATGAACGCCATGGAGACCAACGTCCCCTATTGCTTCAACGGCAACGTGCGCAACACGGGGCTCATCACCAACCTGCCGCCCGATTGCGCCGTGGAGGTTCCCTGCCTGGTGGACGCCACCGGCGTGCACCCCTGCTATGTCGGCGACCTGCCCCCCGAGCTGGCCGGGCTCAACCGGAGCAACATCACGGTGCAAGAGCTGGCGGTGCGCGCCCTGCTCACCCACGACCGGGAGCTGGTCTATCGCGCGGTCCAGCTCGACCCGCTGACCCAGGCCTGCGTCTCGCTGCCGGAGATGCGCAAGATGGTGGACGAGCTTTTCGCCGCCCACGAGCGACTGTTAACGATCTAGTAGGCATCGACCTGACAGGTTCTGGACGTTAGTCTCCAAGCGCAGCTCCTCGCTGCAAGAGCGGTGCGATCCACAACAGCGAGCTCCGCTGGAACCTGTCAGGTCGGGCGAAGGAGAGAATCGATGACCCTGCCCGACACGCTGCAGGTCTCCTGCGTGCAGATGCACTGGGCCAAGCCGCTGGAGCGCAACCTGGAGCTGACGCTGGACTATATCCGGCTCGCCGCCGAGGAGGGGAGCCGCGTGGTCCTCTTCCCGGAGGCCAACCTGACCAGCTACTATTTCCCCTACCTGCTCACCCTGCCCCGGCGGGTGGTGCGCGAGGCGCTGGCCGAGGTGCAGGGCGCCGTGGCCCGCGCCGGGCTCTGGGCCATCGTCGGCACCATCCAAAACACCGACGACCGCTGCCTGAACGTCGCCCACGTCATCGACCCCACCGGCAGGATCGTCTACGAGTACGCCAAGACCCACCTCGCCGGCGAGGACGAGCGCAAGTATTGCCGCCCCGGCAACAAGATCGCCTGGTTCGAGCTGGACGGCATCCCCTGCGCCCTGGCGATCTGCCGCGACGGGCGCCACCCCGAGCTATACCGCCTGCCCGCCATGGCCGGGGCCAAGATCTTTTGGCACCCTTCGTGCAGCTCGGATACCATCGAGGCGGTCCACTGGAAACGCGTCTCCGGCCGGGCGCAGCAGCCCATCGGCCCCACGACCATGATCTTTCATTGCGTCGCCAACACCGTCGGCCAGTCGCCCGATGGCGCGCAGACCTCCAGCGGCCAGTCGTTCATCCGCGACGCCGCGGGGCTGCCCCTGGCCGAGGCGGGCGAAAACGAGGAGACCATGATCACCGCCGTCCTGCAACTCCAGCGCGCCACGGGCTATTACGCGCTGGACAGCCTGGACCGCCCAGCGTTCCTGCGGCCCCACTGGGACGCCCTGATCGCCGACATGAAGGCGCGCGCGGACGAGCCGGTGGCCTGATCCGTGCGATCTGTGAAATCCGTGTACCATTTCCGAAGGAGGATCAAACGTGAGCGAGAAGCTGGCAATCGATGGCGGGACACCCGTCCGAGTTGCTCCGTGGCCCTCATGGCCCATGTGGGACGAGCGGGAGGAAAAGGCCCTGCTGGAGGTCCTGCACTCCGGCGTCTGGAATGACCGTGGCAACGGCAAGATCGCCGAGTTCGAGAAGAAATTCTCCGCCTATCAGCACGCCGCCTATGGCATGTGCGTCCCCAGCGGCACCTCGTCGCTCGAGCTGTCGCTGCTGGCGCTGGGCGTCGGCCCCGGCGATGAGGTCATCACCTCGTCGTACACCTTTACCGCCTCGGCGGCAGCCATCTTTCAGGTCGGCGCCTTGCCGGTGCTGGCCGACGTCGAGCCGGGGACGCTCAACCTCGACCCGGCGGACGTGGAGCGACGGATCACCCCGCGCACCAAGGCGCTGATGCCGGTGCACATCGGCGGCCAGCCCGCCGACATGGACGGCATCCTCGCCGTGGCCAAGCGCCACGGCCTCCCCGTGGTGGAAGACGCCTGCCAGGCCTGGGGCGCCGCCTGGGCAGGCAAGCGCGTGGGCGCGCTGGGCCAGCTCGGCGGCTTTTCCTTCCAGGCCAGCAAGAACATCAACGCTGGCGAGGGTGGTTTCATCGTCACCAACGACGCCGACCTTTACGAGCGGGTCTGGGCGCTGCACAACGCCGGGCGCTCGCCGACCCGCTCCCGCCACGAGCCGCCCTTCACCGGCTACAACTATCGCATGACCGAGTTCCAGGCCGCCATCCTGCTGGCCCAGTTGGAGCGCCTCCCCGAGCATCTGGCGCTGCGCGAGGCCAACGCCGCCTGCCTGGACGAGATGCTGGACGAGATCCCCGGCATCACCCCGCGCCAGCGCCCGCCGCAGGTGACCTCCAGCGCGCTGCACCTCTACATGTTCAACTATCAGGCCGCGTCCTTTGGCGGGCTGCCCCGCGCCGACTTGATCAAGACGCTGCAGGCCGAGGGCATCCCTTGCAGCCCCGGCTACCAGCCGCTTTACCGCGCCGTCGGCTACCGGCGGCTGCTGGCCGAGCGCAACGGTCTGCTCCAGCCCTGGGAGGAGCCGCAGGGCGACCTGCCCACGCAAGAGCCCTGCCCTGCCTGCGAAAAGGCCTGCGAGGAGACCGTCTGGCTCAACCAGTGGCAGCTCTTGGCCGACCGCCGGGCCATGGAGGATATCGCCACCGCCATCCGCAAGATCCAGGCGGCCAAGGCGTAGGAAGTGACCGACCCGACCTGACAGGTTCCTGCGGCACGGCCGTCGCAGCGAGACTCGCGGACGAAGCGAGGCCGCAGGTGGACAAGCCCCCGGCGGGAACCTGTCAGGTCATCGCGCAGAGGAGCCAACCATGTTCGCACCCACCGATTTCGCCTATTACGACCTGCAACGCCGCCGGCGCAGCGGCGACATCAACACCCTCTTTCCCGGCTGGCAGCCAGGCGACGAGCGCATCGCCGTGCTCTGCCCCCACGACGATGACGGCATCCTGGGCGCGGGCTATGCCATCCTCGCCGCCCAGGCCCACGGCGCGCCGGTCTACCCGTGCATCTTTTGCGATGGCCGCGCCGGCTATAGCCGCCCCGAGCAGCGCACCACCATCGTCGAGACCCGCCGCGGCGAGACGGCCGCCGCCTATGGCGCGCTGGGCATCCCGCCCGAGCGCGTCCGGCACTTTGATTATCCCGATTTCAGCCTGAACGGCTGGGTCGGCTGGCTCCTCCCTGGCGGCCAGCAAGGGACCATGAGCCAGCTCCTGCTGACCCTGCGGCAACTTGGCATCACCCGCCTGATGATCCCCAACGGCTACCGCGAGCACATTGACCACGAGGCCGCCTTCCGCGCCGGGGCCTATGACGCCCCCCAGGTGGGCGATCCGGTGCTGGCCGATTGGGGCCTGGCCGCCCCCGTCCGCTCGGTGACGGTCTATGCCGTCTGGGGCGATTTCACGCCGGAGGACGCCCTGGTAGCCGGGCGCTCCGCCAAGGTCCGCGGCGACCGGGCCATCGCGGCGCCGCTGGCGGCGGAGGAGCTCATCGCCGCAGCCCTGGCCAAATGGGCCTCGCAGGGGCAGATCATCCAGGGGCTGCTGGCCGCCCGCCGGGCCCGCCGCCTGGGCGACCGGGTCATCGAGGCCTACCTGGGCTACGATCCTCGCCCCTCGCTGGATTACGCCCCCTATCGCCGGATGATCGAGGGCATCGACGGGCTCAAGAAAACGTAACCCCGAACCACACGAAACACACAAGCTGGAGCTATCTCTCTTGTTTCGTGTGGTTCGTGTATTTCGTGGTTGGAGCAAAAGGAGGTCGAGATGACAGGGATCGGCGCATCACGCGCCAGCGAGCTGCGCGAGGATTTCGACAAGGTCTTGCGCGTGCTGGAGCGTTACGATACGGTGGACAAGGACTTGGCCGTGCCGACGCGCGAGTACATTCGCCGCCAGCGGCTGGTGCAGCAAGAGCTGGCCCGGCGCGATCTCCAGGTGGGGTTCGTCTTTTCCGACGAGCATTATGACGGCGACGTCCCCTACCTGGGCGGCAACACCAACGTCAGCATCGAGCAGGTGGCCGGGGCCCTCGGCGCCACCGGCTTTCACATCATCGCCGGGCTGGAGGGCGGCTACGTCGCCGAGCAGCTCGCGCCCCGCGCGGGGGCCAAGGTCCACAAGGCCGAGCTCTTGCAGCTCGCCGACGAAAAGTACCCCATCAACGCCGAGCGGCTGGAGGACGTGCTGTCCGCCGCGGCGGGCGGCCCGGTGCGCCGCATCGGCCTGCTCACCCCCCGCCAGGTGGTCCCGGACGCCGTGGTGCGCTACCTGGAGCGCCTCGTCGGCGCCGAGAACGTGGTGGACGCCCAAGAGCTCTACTTCCGCATCAAGTATGAGAAATCCGACGCCGAGATGCGGCTCATTCGCGACGCCAACGCCATCGCCGACGCCATGATGCGCGCCATGCTGGCGGTGCTGCGGCCTGGCCTGCTGGAGACGCAGGTGGCGAGTTGGGGCTATTTCGTGGGCAAGGAGCTGGGCGCGGAGGAGAACGGCTGGGACATCATGGTGGGGTCCAACGTCGCCTGCCGCACCCTCATCGGCAAGGCGCTCAACCGCCCCATCGCCGCGGGCGATTATGTCCACCTGGGCGTGGCCCCCAAGCGCGACGGGCTCAACTCGTGCATCCGCCGCTCGGCCATCGCCGTGCCCCGCCCCGAGCAGGTGACCCCCGAGCAGCGCTTCTGGTTCGACCTGGTGGAGGAGGCTTACCGCGTGGGCTATGACGCCTATTGCCGCGTCGCCGCCGAAAATCTCCCCGCCCGGGTGCAGGAGCAGGCGCTGGTGGACTATTTCCGCTTCCGCGCCGACGAGGTGGCCGAGCGCCTGGGCCGGCCCGTCGCCCTGGAGCAGCAAAAGCCCTACACCGGCACCCACAACGGCGGCTACACCGAATGTCAAGAGTTCTACGGGGCGATCACCCTCGATTCCGAGGCGCCGCTGGGCCGCCAGATCGTCACCATGCTCGACGTCGCCATCCGCGGCGTGGGCGACCGTTGGGACGACGTGGTGATCCCGGGGATGGATTACGTGGTGGTGGAAAACACCCTGGGCAAGTTCGGCAAGCGGGTGGAGTGCTTTAACAAGCTCCCGCTCAACGTGCAATCTCTCGTGGGCAACGTGGACGAGCTGGGGTAGGGTCGCCTACCCCACAAACCACACGTAGACGAGACCCGCGTGGACCAGCGTCGCCAGGATGAGCACCAGCCAGAACTCGCCCTGGCGCACCTTGTGGCGGAAGACGACCATCCCGGCCCAGCCGCCGAGGAACCCGCCGGCCAGCGCCAGGGCGTGCAGCACCAGCTTGGGCACGCGCCGCCCGTTCGAGACGGCCTGCCACTTGTCATAGCCGTAGAAAAGGAGCGTCACGCCGCTCCAGGCGGCCACCCAGGCGCCGTAGGGGTTCCAGGTGGTGCCGTAATAGAGCGCGAGAAAGGCGACCAGCCCCAGCGCGGCGGCGATGCCGCCATAGTAGGTGTAGGGCGAGTGGTAGGCATTGATACGACGGCGCGCAGGGGACATGAGACCTCCAAGCATAGCGGTGCGAAGCGTCGAGAGTGTAGCATGGATTACCCCGCCGGTCAAGGCGGGACCGCCAGCGCCGGGACACGCGCTGGCCCGTTCTTTATATCACGCAACGGCAAAGGAGCACTGTGCAGCACATCGAGGGCGAGTTCCGGGGCGCGCGCGGCGCCCGCATCTACTATCAGGCCTGGCTGCCGGAGGGCGAGCCCAAGGCGGCGATCCTGGTCGTCCACGGGCTGGGCGAGCATTCCGGGCGCTACATGAACGTGGTCAACCACCTGGTCCCGCTGGGTTACGCGATCTATGGCCTCGACCATCTGGGCCACGGCAAGTCCGACGGCGCGCGCGAGATGGTGGAGCGCTTTGAGGATTTCACCGGCACGGTGGCCATCTATCGCGAGATGATCAAGGGCTGGCAGCCCGGCACGCCGCTCTTCCTCCTCGGCCACAGCATGGGCGGCCTCATCGCCACCTATCACCTGCTGGACGAGCGGGACGGCTACCGCGGCGCGATCATCTCGGCGCCAGCCATCAAGGTGGCCGACAACATCTCGCCCGCCACCATCGTCATGGGCAAGGTCCTCTCCAAGGTCGCTCCCAAGGCGGGCGTGCTGGCGCTGGACGCCGCCGGCATCTGCCGCGACCCGGCGGTGGTCGAGGCTTATGTCAATGACCCGCTGGTCCACCACACCAAGACCCCCGCCCGGCTGGCCGCCGAGATGCTGCGAGCCATGCAGCGGGTGACGGCGGAGGTGCACAAGATCGACCTCCCCTTCCTCGTGCTGCAGGGCGCCGACGACCGGCTCGTGGATCCGGGGGGCGCGCGCCTGCTCTACGAGGGCGCCAGCTCGGCGGACAAGACCAGCCGGGTGTACGAGGGGTGCTATCACGAGGTGTTCAACGAGCCGGAGCGCGACCAGGTCCTCCGCGACGTGGAGGCCTGGCTCGCCGCGCGGATCTGAGCGGCAAAGAAAAGGGCCCCCGAGCTTGGCTCGGAGGCCCTTGGTTCTCTAGACTTCGGCCTCGAAGGCCTCTTTGGCCTCCGGCGTCAGCAGATACCAGATGATCAGCCCGCCGATGACGGTGCCGACGGGGACGTTAAAGAGCCCCAAGGCCGCCAGGACCACGGCCGTCCAGCGGGCCCAGTTCTTTTGCGCCAGCAGCCCCCAGCCCACCACCACATGGACGATGGCGATGACCACCAGGACGGCGATGATCACGCCCAGGATCGAGCTGCCGATGATCAGGTCTTCCCCCACCGCGCTCAGCACCACCGCCACCAGGCCGATGCCCACCGCGAGCGCCCCCAGCAGGAAAAGCGCCGCGCTCACGAATTGATAGATGCCGATCACCGTCACCATGTCGGGACGTTTCTTGAGAACCGCTTGCTCTGCCATGTTAACCGCTCCTTTCAGCGTGACTCAGGCCCGCGCCAGCGGGCTCACTCGGCGCCAAAGGCCTCTTGGGCCTCCGGCGTCAACAGGTACCAGATCTCGATGGCGCCCACCACCGTCCCGATGGGCAGCTTGGGCAACGCGAGGATGCCGAGGACCAGCGCCAGCCAGCGCGCCCAGTTCTTGAGCGCAAAGAGCCCCAGGCTGGTCGCGACGTTCACCGCGCAGAACGCCAGAAAGACCAGCATCACCAGCCCCAGCACCAGCGGCGCGATGATCGCGTCCGTGCCCGTCGCCTCCAGGAGCGCCACCACCAGGCCGAAGCCCACAGCCAGCACGCCTAGCAGCCACAGCGCCGCCACCAGCAGATGATAGATGGCGATGAGCGTCACCAGGTCCGGACGGCGGCGCTGCTTGACCCGATATTCGGACATCGGTATGCCTCCTTTGCCTCTGTCATTCCCAAGACCAATATAGCGCATCCCTCGCGCTATGTCAAGTCCCGCACGGCGATCAGCAGGGTCTATGCAAAGTCGCGCTCGGCGATCAATCGCCGAGCTACAGGGCTGCGCCTGATGCTATCAGGCTTCGGATCTCACGCCACGGTGGCCCCACAAGCCCGATTCTATCGGGCGCTGCCGAGTAGCACGGTGACTCGTCGCCGTGCGGGGCGACGCGCCAAGGCGACTGAAGGCTATGCTCAAGCCCTGGTCCCAGCTACGCCTGCTCGCCCTCAGCGGCGGCAGGTTCCCCGGCCTCCGCGGCAGAGACCACGGCCGGCGCCGCGCCCACCGGCAGGTCGCCCAAGAGCAGCGTGGGCGTGATGCCGTGCTCGGTGATGACCACCTTGGCGTTGTGGCGCAGCGCCCCCTCCGTCATCTCCATCTGCTTGAGGGTCTGGGCGTTGCCCTTGAAATAGGTCTCCGCCGCCTCGTTCACCAGCCGGATCGCCTCGGCCTTGCCCTCGGCCACCTTGATCGCCGCCTCCCGCTCGCCCTCGGCGCGCTGGATGCGGGCCAGTTTCTGCTGCTCCGCGGCCTCGAACTCGCCGGTGGCCAGCAGGCGCATGGCCCGCCGCTCCTGCTCGGCGGTCTTTTGCTTGTGCATCGCCCGCTTGATGTCCTCCGGCGGGTCGATGAGCATAATCTCCACCTTGCTCACCTGCAAGCCCCACTCCTCGGTGAACGAGTTCAGCACCTCTCGCAGGTTGCTGGCGATGGACTCGCGGGCCACCAGGCTCTCGTCCAGCGTCAGGTGGCCGAACTCTTGCCTGAGGTTGGTCATGGCGAGCTGGGTCACGGCGCGCTTCCAGTCATCGATGTTGTAAAAGGTCCGCTTGATCGAATCCTCGTCGGTGCGCGGGCGCACCCACATGATCCCGTCCACCATGATCTCCACGTTGTCCTTGGTGATCACCGACTGGGGCTTGATGTCCATGGTGTGCTCGCGGACGTCGCGCACCCGCACGATCTGCAGGATCGGGAGCTGAAAGCCCAGCCCGGGCATGACGAAACGCGAGTACTTGCCCAGCGTCTCCTGGATACCCCGCTCGTAGGGGCGCAGGGTAAAGATCGGGAACGCAATGGTCCTCATCGTGGATTCTCCCCGCCGGATCAGCCGCCGGCGCGGCGACCTCGCAGCCGCCAACGAACGCGGGCGACGCTCGCCCCGTTCACCTATCTCTACGCGCCAGGGGCACAAGAGTTTCGCGCCAGACCGAAGACGCGCGCTATTTGACTGGCCGGCGACTTGGCGGTATAGTAGAGTCAGATGGTGGATGCGGATGGCTTAGTTAGGTAGGTACTCGTCGCACAAGCCTCGGCATCCGGGAGGATGAGAGCATGGCCCGGAATCACGGAATGAACAACGTGCTGCGACCAGAGCCTCCGGCTGCGTCTCAAGATCACCCGAACGGGCTAGAGGAGCTGGCCCTAGAGGTGGACACAGAAGCTTTAGAGAGTTCGGAAGCACCTTGGGCCGAAACCATTGAATACATCTTGAGAAAGCGCCCAGAGACTTGGCAGAGACTGGCGGAGCTCTAGAGTTACCACGCTATCGCGACATCCTCAATCTCAACCGCCGTCACATCGAAACAACGGGCGGGGAGTGGGTTGCGCCCGATAATGTTAGGAACGCAGGCAGCCTCAGGTGGGTGCTGGAAGCCATCCAGCACCCGCTTTTCGGGTCGCAGCGGTACCCCACCTTGGCTGAAAAGGCGGCATTGCTGGCCTGGATCATTATCGATGGTCACGTGTTCTTTGACGGCTGCAAACGAACTGGCATGGCCGCGCTCGAAATGGTGCTGTGGCGTAACGGCTACGAACTCCAAGCCAGTGGGGACCAGATCATCGAGATCGCACTCCGAATCGCGAGACGTGCCGAGGAACCCTTCAGCCTCGACGAGTTGATAGCCTGGGTCAGGGCAAGCATTCGCCGCTGGCCCGGGAGCTAGAGCCCCCTACGCGCCGCGCAGCACCGCCGCCTCGAACACCGGCCCATCCCGGCAGACCAGCCGGTCGCCGCAATGGCAGTTGCCGCAAACCCCCAGCCCGCAGCGCATGGTCCGCTCCAGGCTGACCTGGCAGGGCAGCCCCGCCGCCTCCGTCGCCCCGGCCAGCGCCCGCAGCATCCCCTCCGGCCCGCAGGCATAGACCGCCTCCGGCCAGCGCCCGTCGATGTACGCCCGCGCCGCCGCCAGCGCCGTGCCATGGTACCCCCGCGAGCCATCGTCCGTCGCCACGATCACCTGCGCGCCCAGCTCGGCCAGCCGCCAATCCAGCATCAACTGCCCCGCCGTCCGCGCGCCGATCACGGCGATCACCTGGTCGCCCCGCGCCATCGCCCGCTCCGCCAGCAGCGTCAGCGAGGCGATCCCGCTTCCGCCGCCCACCAGCAGATGGCGGCTCCCCGCTAGGGCGAACCCATGCCCCAGCGGCCCGCGGACCCACAGCCGGTCGCCCGGTTGCCGCGCGCAGAGCGCCCGCGAAAAAGGCCCCACCTCCGCCACCGTCAGGCTCAGGGGGTCGTCGTCCATGATGGTGTAGGGCCGCTCCTCCACCCCCGGCAGCCAGGCCATCACGAACTGCCCCGGCTCGGCGGGCAGCGCCCCGTCCAAAACAAGCGTGCAGCCGGCGTCCCCCTCGCGGACGACCCGCGCCACCCGCAAGGCCCGATGCGTGCTATCGCCCATGCGCCGCCCCCCTGATCTCCTCCAGGCTGGCAATCCCCTCCTCGGCCATCAGCGCCTCCAGCTCGCCCAGGATTCTCCCGAACACCGCCTCGCCCTCGCCATAGAGCGCCGAGCCCAGCCCCACCGCCGTGGCCCCGGCCATCACCATCTGCAGCGCGTCCTCCCCGCTCGATACTCCGCCGGTGCCGATGATCGGCAGGTCCACCGCCGCGGCGATGTCATAGACGCAGCGCACGGCGATGGGCCGCAGCGCCGCCCCCGAGACGCCCCCCGCTCGGTTGGCCAGCACCGGCCGCCGCGCCCGCACGTCGATGACCATCCCCGGCCCCAGCGTGTTCACCGCGGTGATCCCGTCGGCGCCGGCGTCGGCCACCGCCCGCGCCACCGCCGCCAGGTCGGGCGCGTTGGGCGAGAGCTTGACCAGGACCCGCCCCCCATAGGCCGCCCGCGCCGCCGCCGTCACCTGCGCCGCCGCCGCGGGGTCCAGCGCGAACGGCTTGCCAAACTCGTCCTCCACGTTGGGGCACGAGATGTTCAGCTCGATGAAATCCGGCCCGGCCTCGGCCACCAGCGCCACCGCCGCCACGAAATCGGCGACGCTGTGCCCAAAGACGCTGGCGATCAGCGCGGCGCCGAGGGGCGCCAGCTCGGCCTTGGCCTGCCGCAGGATCGCCCGCTCCTCCGCCGCGCCGGGGTTGGCCAACCCCACCGCGTTGATCAGCCCGCCGCCCCAATCCAGCACCGTGGGGTTGGGGTGGCCCTGCCGCGGGTGCAGGCTGCACGACTTGCTGGTGACCGCCCCCGCGCCGGCTCGCGCCGCCCGCGCCAGCGTCTCGGCGCAGCAGCCCCAGACGCCCGACGCCAGCACCAGCGGGCTCGGCAGCCGCGCGCCGCATAGGTCCACCGCGAGATCAACCATGGCGCCCCTCGCCGTTCAGGTAGGCGTGCACCCGCAGCGCCTCGGGCTGGCCGATCTGCCCGCCTGCCGCCAGCGCATCCACGATCTCGCGCAGCGTCAGCGCGGCGTGGACGCGGAAGCCCAGGTTGCGCAGCTCTGCGGCGCCCCCCTGCTCCCGGTCGATCAGCACCACGATATCCTCCACCGCCAGCCCCTCCGCGCGCAGCGGCTCCGCCGCCTCCAGCTTGCTTCCGCCCGAGGTGATCACGTCGTCCAGCAGCACGGCGCGGTCCCCCGGCCGGTAATCGCCCTCCACCAGCCGGGCGGTCCCATGGGCCTTGGCCTCCCGCCGCGCATAGATCATCGGCTTGCCCGTCAGCAGCGAGACCGCCGTGCCGATGGGCATGGCCGCGTAGGGGATGGCGGCGATCCGCTCGTGGGGGATATCCGCCAGCAGCCGGGCATAGCTCCGCGCCACCTGTTGCAGCAGCGCCGGATAGGTGATCAGCCGCCGCAGGTCCATGTACACCGGCGACCAGGCCCCCGATTTGAGGGTAAAGTCTCCAAAGCGCACGCACCCCGCCTCGAAGAGCGCCCGCGCCAGCGACGCGACTTCCATCTGGTGCGGCGTCGGCGGTAGCGTGGCCGCGCACTCGGCGCGGATGGCGTTGATCTGGTCGCGCAGCTCGAGCGCGGCGCGGCGCGGGTCGTCGGCATAGATGATCCCCCGCGACGAGTTGATCACCAGCCCCAGCCCGTCGGGCCGCAGCCCCGCCCGCAGCACGCTGGCCAGCTCGCCCCCCTGCGCCCCCACCCCTGGCACCAGGAACCAGGCGTTGGGCGACCGCGCGCGGATGTCGGCCACCGCCTCGGGGTAGGTCGCGCCCATCACCAGGCCGATCTCCCCGCCGCCAGCCCACTGGTCAGCCAGCCGCGCGATGTGCCGGTAGAGCGGCTCGCCCCCCTGGGTCCAATCCTGCACCTCCCCCGCGCCGGGGTTGGAGGTCTTGCAGAGCAAAAAGACCCCCCGGTCGCGATAGGCCAGGAACGGCTCCACCCCGTCGCGCCCCAGGTAGGGGTTCACGGTGAGCGCGTCCACCCCCAGCTCGTCAAAGGCCGCCTGGGCATAGGCCGCCGCCGTGCTGGTGATGTCGTTGCGCTTGGCGTCCAGGATGACGGGGATATCGGCGGGGACGTGCGCCAGCGTCTCCCGCAGGGCGCGCCAGCCCTTCTCGCCCAGCGCCTCGTAAAAGGCGATGTTGGGCTTGTAGCAGCAGGCCACGTCCGCCGTGGCGTCGATGACCGCCTTGGTGAAATCGGCCACCGACCCATGGCGCGCGGGAACCTTGCCCGGCTGCGGGTCCAGCCCCACGCAGACGAGGCTCTCCCGCCGGCGGATGGACTCGGTCAGTTTGGTCCAAAAGCTCATGGTGATCACGCCTTTCCCAGCACGGCGGCCAGGAGCGCCATGCGGACATACATGCCGTTTTCCATTTGGCGAAAGTAGGCGGCGCGGGGGTCATCGTCCACGTCGTACTGGATCTCGCCCACCCGCGGCAGCGGGTGCATCAGCGCCATGCGCTCCTTGGCGCGGGACATGAGCGCGGGGGTGATGGTGTAATAGTCCTTCACCGCCTCGTACTCGCGCAGATCGGCAAAGCGCTCCTTTTGCACTCGCGTCACATAGATCACGTCCGCCGTGCCGATGACGTCCTCGACGTTGTCGGTCTCGGCGAAGGGCCGCCCGGCCTCGGCCAGCTCCAGCTTGTTCTCCTCCGGCAGCCGCAGGATCTCGGGCGAGACAAAGGTGAAGCGGGTGTCGTACATGCGCAGCAGCCGCGCCAGCGAGTGGACCGTGCGGCCGTTCTTCAGGTCGCCCACCATGGCCACGTGCAGCCCATCCACCGCCCCCAGCTCGGCGCGGATGGTGTAGAGGTCCAAGAGCCCCTGGGTAGGGTGCTCGCCCACGCCGTCGCCCGCCGAGATGATCGGCTTGCTGGCATAGCGCGCCGCCACCTCCGAGGCTCCCACCTCCGGGTGGCGCAGCACGATGACGTCGGCGTAGCATTCCAGCGTGCGGATGGTGTCCGGCAGCGACTCGCCCTTGCTCACCGACGAGTATTGCACGCCGTGGATGGGGATCACCGAGCCGCCCAGCCGCGACATGGCCGCGCTGAACGAGGAGGAGGTGCGGGTGCTCGGCTCGTAAAAGAGATTGGCGAGCACGTGGCCCTTCAGCAGGTCCGTCGCCCCCACCCGCCGGACGATCCCGCGCATCTCGTCCGAGACGCTCAGGATGTAGCTGAGGTCCTCCCTCGTGAATTGCCTGACCGAGACGATGTCCCGCCCATAAAAGCCGTGCTGCCGATCGGGGGCCAGCCCCACGATCTTGGTCCCGTTCCGCGTCATGACCATCTGCATCCTCCTCCTGCCTCCCGCTCAACCGCCGTCCCAAGAAGCGCGATGAATCGCGCACTACTAACCTGTCCTCGCTCGTAGTGGGCGATTTATCGCCCTCCTACGCGCCCCAACTCGCGCCCATACCCCGCGCTCACGCGGAGCTCCCCATCCTCCCAGACCACCTGCCCGCGCAGCCGCACCCGGCGCACCCGCCCCACCGCCCGCTGCCCCGCAAAGGGCGACCAGCCGCACTTGGTCCGGTATCCCTTCGCGGGGAGCGCATAGCGCTCCAACAGGTCCACCTCCACCGCGCTATCCACCGGCGCCGCCAGCCCATAGATCCGCAGCGGCCCGTGATAGGTCAGCTCGACCATCCGCTCCAGCGTCAGCCGCCCCTCGTCCACCGCCGCCAACAGGAGCGGCAGCGTCGTCTCCAGCCCCGGCACCCCCGGCGGCGGGTTGGCCGAGTCCTTCTCCTCCCGCGTGTGCGGCGCGTGGTCGCTGGCGATGGCGTCCACCAGCGACAGCCGCTCCCAGTAGAGCGCCACCTGCCGCGGCGCAACCAGCGGCGGCTTCATCCGCGCATAGGCCCCCAGGCGAGCCACCGCCTCATCGGACAGAAAGAGGTGGTGCGGCGTCACCTCGCAGGTGACCGCCACGCCCGCCTGCCGCGCCGTCTCGATGGCCAGCAGGTCATCGGGGTCGGGAACGTGGCAGACGTGGAGGCGCTGGCCGTAGCGGCGCGCCAGTTCCAACGCCACGCGGATGGAAGGGCTTTCGGCATGGATGGCGATGGGGCCGGGCCCCAGCCACGTCGCGAACACCTCCGCCAACATCCGCGGCTCGCGGGTGGTCATGTCGCCAAAGGTCTCGTCCAGGTAGAGTTTGAGCCCGGCGACCTGCCCGCCCAGCTCGGACAGGGGGGCCACGTTTCGCCCGTCGAACCCAAGAAAAAGGCTGTAATCGCTTACAGCCTTTTGGCGAAACATCTCTAGCTTGCGGGAAAGGGTCGCCCGATCCACGGTGGGCGGGGTGTTGTTCGGCATATCCAGGATGCCAAGCACCCCTCCGGCCAGCGCGGCCGCTGTGCCCGTGTAAACGCCCTCTTTATGCGTCGCGCCCGGCTCCCGCAGGTGCACGTGCGCGTCGATCAGCCCCGGCAAGGTCAGCTCACCCATCTCGTCCTCCTCGCTCGACCGGACGGTGGCAAAAAAAACGGACCCCTCTTGCGCCTGTTGGCGTTGTGGGGTCCGTTCGGCAGCCCTTGCCGACCTGTGCGATTCGATCTCCCTGTCGGAGTTGGCGCACTGGTCTCTCCTGGTCTGTTTCGGCGATTATACCACCGTGCCCGCCAGCGCGCAAATCGGGGCCAGGAGCGGATGCGCTGGCGGCGCGTTTCTACAGATGCCCCTGCGCCTCCGCCAGGACGCGGTTCAGGTTGCGCAGGGCGTTGATCGTCGCGGGTTGCAGCCAGCGGTGCCGGTTAGCCATGCCAAAGAACAGGTGCGTCTCCACGCCGGCCAGGCCGTTGTAGCCGTCGGCGTTCAGCGTTCTGAATATCTCGACCCAGGGTACCTCGCCCAGGTCGATATGGGTATAGCCGGTGCTCTTGGCGCGGTTCGCGGGGTCAAAGGTGGCATCCTTGATGTGCAGGTGGGTCACCAGGCCCTTGATGTAAGGGTAATCGTCCGGCCAGCCGACCCGCCCGTAGCTCCACGAGTTGACCACGTCCCAGCAGGCCGTCAGCGCCTTGCTGCCCACGGCGTCGATGATCGTCCGTATCTCCGGGCAGGTTCCGCTAAAGGTGGAGCCCTCCGCCTCCATGGTAAAGGTGATCCCCTCCCGCTCGGCGAGCTGGCAGGCCACGCGGAGCTTGTCCACCACCCGCGGCAGGTAGCGCGACAGGAAATCCGGCCGGGTCGGGCTGCGCCAGTCGAACGGCTCGGGCAGCCAGAAGGGGAACATCCGCAGCAGCCGCGTGCCCCACAGATCGGCGAAACGAAACTGTCGCTCCAGGATCGCCAGGTGCTGTTTCCATTCATCCGCGTCGGTGAGGCTGCACTTGCCAAACCCGGAGCCGATGCAGCCCACGCGCACGCCATAGCGGTCCATCAGCCGCTTCATCTCTTGGGCTTCGTCCATCCCGATCTCGTTGATGTTGCGGCCAAAGAGCCCCTCCCGCGGATCGATGAAGGGCACCCGAAGCTCGGCGCAGAGGCGCACCGTCTCGGCGAAGTCGAGCGACAGCTCATCGCTGAAAACCGACGCTTGGATCATGACCGGCTACCTCCCGTACGGGTCGGCGGCATCGCGGATGCCATCGCCCAAAAAGTTGAAGGAAAGCACCGCGATCACCACCGCCAGCCCGGGCAGCAGCAGCCAGGGCGCCAACGCCACCGAGCGCACGTTCTGCGCCTCTTGCAGCAGGATGCCCCAACTGACCGCCGGCGGCTTGATCCCCAGCCCCAGAAAGCTCAGGCTCGTCTCCGAGAGGATCATGTTGGGGATGGAGAGCGTCACCGAGGCGATGATGTGGCTGAGGAAGGAGGGCACCATGTGCCGCAGGATGATGCGCAGCTCGCTGGAGCCGGCCAGCCGCGCGGCCATGACGAAATCGTCCTCGCGCAAGGCGAGAAAGCGCCCGCGCACCACCCGCGCCATGCCCGTCCAACTGATGAACGAGATGATCACGGTGATGGCGAAATAGACCCGCACCGGGGGCCAGCCGATGGGCACCGCCGCCGCCAGGCCCATCCACAGGGGGATGGTCGGCATGGAGGAGAGGAACTCGATCATGCGCTGGATGGCCAGGTCCAGCCACCCGCCATAATAGCCGGAGAGCCCGCCCAGCAGGATGCCCAGGGTCAGGCTCAGCGCCACGCCCACCAGGCCGATGGACATGGAGATGCGCGCGCCATAGACCACGCGGGTCATCATATCGCGGCCCAAGCGGTCGCGCCCCAGCAGCGAGAGGGTCGCCCCCTCCCCCGTGGCGATGACCAGGTGCCTTTCGGCGGGGATCACGCCCCATAACAGATAGGGCGTGCCCTTGGCGAAAAAGGCCAGCGGCCAGGCGGTGGTGGTATCCTCTTCAATGGAATACTTATACCATGCCTTGTGCTGGTTGTCAAACGCGTTTTGGCGCTCGGCGCCATCCGATCCCATCTTAGAGCCTCGCGGCGCCTTTTTGCTCCTGCCGCTGGCTGTCGTATAATGCGCGCAACGACCAGCGCACTGATAGGGAGGTTCCCATGGAAACCCGACCGTTCGGCAAGACCGGCCAGTCCTTCCCCATCCTCAGCTTTGGCGGCCAGCGCATCGTGGATGGGCGCGGCTGCTCCGAGGAGCAGGCCGTCGAGATCGTCAACGCCGCCATCGACCGCGGCATCCGCTATTTCGATACCGCCTGGGTCTATTCCCACGGCCAGGCGGAGACTCGCCTTGGCCTCGTGGCCAAGCGCCGCCGCAAAGAGATGTGGATCGCCACCAAGGCGTTCGACCCCACGCGCGACGGCGCTCGCCGCCAACTGGAGGAGAGCCTGACCCGCCTGCAGACCGACCACGTGGACGAGTGGCGTTTCCACGACATGGCCGACTATGCTCGGCTGGACGCCTTTACCGGCAAGGGCGGCGCGCTGGAGGCGGCGATCCGCGCCCGCGAGGAGGGGCTGGTGCGCAACATCAGCATCAGTTGCCACACCGACCCCCAAATCCTGATGGAGGCGTTCCGCCGCTTTCCGTTCAATAGCGCGCTGATGGCCCTTTCGGCCCTGGACCATTTCATCCTCAGCTTTGCCGAAGAGTTCTTGCCCTTCGCCAACGCCCACGGCGTCGCCACCGTGGCCATGAAGGTGCTGGGGCTGGGCGCGCTCACCCACGAGGTGGAGCGCTCGCTGCGCTACGCCTTTTCCCTGCCCGTCAGCACCGTCATCGTCGGCATGGAGAGCATGGCGCAACTGGAGCAGAACCTCGCCGTCGCCGAGTCCTACACGCCCATGACCGACGCCGAACGGCTGGCCTTCTTTGGCGACGTCCTGCCGCTGGTCAAGCCGGAGAACATGTGGTGGAAGGCCGCCGACGGCCCCGCCGGCAAGACCTGGATCCCGCGCAACCGCAACCGCGCCGCCAGCGCCTAGCGCGCTTGCGTGACGGCTGGAATATGATCACGAAACGCACCAAATGCACAAACTAGGGATTCGGCTGTCCTCTTTTGTGTGGTTCGCGTGTTTCGTGGTTCCAGTTCCTGGTTCCCATCGGAACAGTGGGAACTCGGATTCATCCTGATCCATGCGATCTGCGTAATCTGTGTACCATAATCAAGGAGGACCTATGCGACTGCAGAAACTGCGCCAGGCCCTGGCCACGCTCGGCCTGGACGCCATCGTCATCAGCAGGCCCGAAAACCTGCGCTACCTTTCCGGCTTTACCGGCGGCGAGGGCTACCTCATCGTCACCGCCGACCAGGCCCTGGTCGCCACCGACTTTCGCTATTATGACCAGGTGGGCCGTGAGGCCCCCGGCTGGACCCTGGCCAAGATGAACGAGGGCTTTGAGAAGCTCATGCCCGGCCTCCTCCCCACCCTCCGGGCCCGGCGCATCGGCTTTGAGGGGCAGGTCGTCACCTATGAGCAGTACCAGAAATGGGCCGAGGCCATCACCGGCTGCGAGTGGGTCGCCACCAGCGAGGTGGTGGAAAAGATCCGCAGCCAAAAAGAGCCCGCCGAGCTGGCGCACATCCGCCGCGCCGTGGACATCGCCGATGCCTCCCTGGATTATGTCATGGGCCTGATCAAGCCGGGGATGACCGAGCGCGAGATCGGCTGGGAGCTGGAGGCCCACATGCGCACCCACGGCGCCGAAAACGTGGGGTTCACCTTTATCATCGCCAGCGGCCCCAACGCCGCCCTCCCCCATGCCGTCACCTCCGACCGGGCCGTCCAGGCTGGCGAGCCCATCACCATCGACATGGGCGCCAAGGTGGCGGGCTATTGCTCGGACATGACCCGTACCTTTTGCCTGGGCCAGCCCAAGGACGACACCTTTATGAAGGTCTGGAACACGGTCTATCAGGCGCAGCGGGCCGCCTGCGACGCCATCCGCGCGGGGATGACCGGCGTGGACGCCCACATGGTGGCGCAGCGGATCATCGACGCCGCCGGCTATGGCGCCTACTTTGGCCACGGTCTGGGTCACGGCGTGGGCCTCGCCATCCACGAAAAGCCGCGCATGAGCCGCCTCTCCAAGGACACCCTGGCCGTCGGCGACGTGGTCACCGTGGAGCCCGGCATCTATCTCCCCGGCTGGGGCGGCGTCCGCATCGAGGACATGGGCGTCATCACCAAAGAGGGGCTTGACAATTTCACGAAATCTGCTAAAATAGCACTAGTTAGTTGAAACTGCGCGTCCAGGCTTGTGTTTTGACGTTTTCTGTGTTATACTCTTTTCCAATGAGTGGGTTCGCCGGGGAAGCCATGACGCTTCCACCACAGCGCGAAGGAGTGAGGTAACGGGGATGAAGATCGATTGGGTAACCATCAAGAACCGGATCCCTTGGCCCATCGTCATCAGCTTTTTGGTGGGCGCAGTCTTTGGCCTCGTGGTGCTGGGCTGGGGGCTCTGGCCGGTCGAGTATGTGGACGCCGATATCTCGGCCCTGCGTGAGCGCCACCAGATCGCCTACGTGCAGATGGTGGCCGACTCGTTCGCCCTCACCGGCGACCTGAACCAGGCCAAGGCCCGCTTGGCCGAGCTGGAGAACAAGGACCGCTCCGCCGAGGATGTGGCGGCGCTGGTGGCGGAAGTGGCCGTCTTGCCCGGCAACCCGGACCAGTCCGGCCGGGCCAAGACCCTGGCCGCGGCGCTGGCTCCCCAAGCGGCCCCCACCGTGGCGCAGCCGATCGCGGGCCAGCCCACCGTGGCTCCCACGGCCCCGGCCAAGCCCGAGGACAAGCCCGCGCGCTCCAACCTGCTGCGCCTCTGCCTGATCCCCATCTTTGTCCTGCTCATCGTCGCCGGGGCGGCGCTGATCATCTCCTGGCTGCGACGCCGCGGCGGCAGCGCCCCCGTGGCCCGCATCCCCCGCCGCCGCGTGGTCCCCTCCGAGCTGGACGCCGAAACCGACGAGGATGAGGTGGCCGAGCTCGAGGAGGCGGAGGCCGAGCCCGCCGAGCGCCAATCCTGGCCTGCCGAGACCATCCCCTGGGACGGCGACGAGGCCAGCCTGGCCCTGGGGCACTTTGTCACCACCTTTGAGCTGGGCGACGACGGCTACGACGAGTCCTTTGGCATCGAGACCGAGACCGGCGAGTTCCTGGGCGAGTGCGGCGTCGCCATCTCGGAGGTCATCGGCGCCGGCACCGAAAAGCCCTGCGCCTTTGACGTCTGGCTCTTTGACAAGTCGGACATCCGCACCGTGACCACCGTGGTCGCCAGCCCCTACGCCTACGAGGACGACACGCTGCGCACCAAGCTGGGCGCCAAGGGCAACCTGGTCCTGGCGGAAAAGGGCCAGCCCATCGTCATCGAGACCGCCGCGCTGCGCGTCCGCGCCGAGATCGTGGACCTGGCCTATGGCGGCGGCGACCTCCCCGCGGAGAGCTATTTCACCAAGTTCACCCTGGAGCTCTCGCCCAGCCGCAAGCGTCCCGAATAGGCCGCCCGGCCCTCCGTGTGCAACCCGGACCTCCGAGGCCGCGCCCAACGCCGCCTCGGAGGTCTTGTTTTGCCCGCCGCTGGCCCTTTCCATTTGCCACAAATGCCAACTTGCGGTATTCTTATCCCCGATTGGGCGAGCGGCCCGCCGTCGGCGCTCCGCCCAACTCCCGCTCTCATCCGTCCCTGAGGTCAGTCCATGTCCCTGGCGCCCGCCAAGCGCGCAACGTCGCCATTCCCATGGCGCAACCTGGTCCTTGCCTTGACCCTGGTCGGCCTCGCCGCCTGGGCCCTGGTTGGCCTATTCTCCGATGACGGCGAAACGACCGCTGGCGCGGCCCCCGCGGCGCAGACGATCCAGAACAAGGGCTCAGATACGCTGGTCAACCTCGCCCTGGCCTGGGCCGAGACCTATATGGCGCTGCACCCCGAGGTGCGCGTCTCGGTCACCGGCGGCGGGTCGGGCACCGGCATCGCCTCCCTCATCAACGGCACCGTGGACATCGCCAACGCCTCCCGCGCCATCAAGGCCGAGGAGCGCGCCGCCGCCCAGGCCAACGGCATCACCCCCGTGGAGGTCACCGTCGCGCTGGACGCCATCGCCGTGGTGGTGCACCCCTCCAACCCCGTCGAGGGCCTGACCTTGCCGCAGCTCTCGGCCATCTATACCGGGCAGATCACCAACTGGCGGCAGGTCGGTGGTGAGGACCGGCCCATCGTCCTCCTCTCCCGCGAGTCCAATTCCGGCACCTATGTCTATTTCCTGGAGAACGTCATCCGCCTGGGCCAGAAAAGCGACCTGCTTTTTCATCCCGACACGCTGCTCATGCCCTCCTCTGAGGGGATCAGCGCCGAGGTCCGCCAGAACCCCAACGCCATCGGCTATGACGGCCTGGGCTATGTGACGCCGGATCAAAAGATGCTAGGCGTGGCCGTGGATAGCGCCAGCCCCTACGTCCTCCCCTCGGTGGAGACGGTCAACGACGGCAGCTATCCGGTCTCGCGCCCGCTGTTCATGTACACGACCGACCGCCCCTCGGCAGCGATCCAGGCCTTCCTGGATTGGGTGCTTGCCGATGGGCAGGCCCAGGTCATCGAGTTGGGCTTTGTGCCCCTGAACTGACGGTTGGGGGCCCAGCGCACCCTTCGACAAGCTCAGGGTGCAAGAACAAGCATGCCGAGCCTGTCAAAACATGCCGAGCCCGAAGCAGTAAACCATGAAGGAGACACCGTGGAGTTCGCCAAGGCCCCCGGCCTGACCAAGCGCTGGGGCGAGTTCGCCATCGAGACCATCATCCGCGTGCTGGGGCTCTCCAGCATCGGGTTCGTGGTGATGATCTTTCTCTTCCTCCTGCGCGAGGGGCTCCCCACCTTCTGGGAGATCCCGCTAAATAACCTGCTGGGCACGCGCTGGTATCCGACCTTTGACTATTTCGGCGCCGTGCCCCTGGTGTTGGGCTCGGTCCTGGTGACGTTGCTGGCCATCGTCATCGCGCTGCCGCTGGGGCTGGCCACCGCCGTCTTTGTCCGCGAGATCGCCCCGCCCTGGGCCCGCGAGATACTCAAGCCGGTGATCGAGGTCCTGGCCGGCATCCCCTCGGTGGTGCTGGGCTTTTTCGGGATGACCCTGGTCGCCCCGCTGGTCCGCGAGGTGCTCGGCGCGCCCACCGGCCTCACCGCCTTTACCGGGGCGCTGCTCCTGGCCTATATGGCCCTCCCCACCATGATCAGCGTCGCCGAGGACGCCCTGGACACCGTCCCCAAGTCCTACCGCGACGCCGGCCTCTCCATGGGCGCCACCCAGTGGCAGACCATCTGGCGCGTGGTGGTCCCCGCCGCCCGCTCGGGCGTGGTCACCGCCGTGATGCTGGGCATGGGCCGCGCCATCGGCGAGACCATGGCCGTCATGATGGTGACGGGCAACGCCGCGCGCTTGCCGCTCAGCCTGGACTCGCTCTTCCGCCCGGTGCGCACCATGACCGCCACCATCGCCGCCGAGATGGGCGAGGTGGCCCAGGGCAGCACCCACTATCACGCCCTCTTTGGCCTGGGCATCATCCTCTTTGCCCTGACCTTTGTCATCAACTTGGCCGCCGCCGCCACGATTTTCAAGAAGCGGCGCCGGGGAGGGCTGCGCTGATGCGACGCCCCCTGGTGAACCGCCACACGCAGCAACGGATCGGCTTTGCCCTGCTGGCCCTCGCCGCGCTGATCGTGGTGATCCCCATCATCTTGGTGGTGCTCGTCATCATCGCGCGGGGCATCGGCGCCATCAACTGGGAGTTCCTGACCCAGGCCCCGCGAGAGGGGATGAAAGCCGGCGGCATCTTTCCCGCCATCGTCGGCACCCTCTTGCTCATGGCCGGGACCGCCCTGGCGGCCATCCCCGTGGGCATCGGCGGCGCCATCTATCTCTCCGAGTACGCCCGCGATAGCTGGCTCACCCGCGCCATCCGCCTGGCCATCATCAACCTGGCGGGGATCCCCTCGGTGGTCTATGGCCTCTTTGGGCTGGGCATGTTCGTGCTGTTCCTGCGGCTGGGCACCTCCATCATCGCGGGCTCGCTGACCCTGGCCATCATGACCATCCCCATCATCATCAGCTCCACCGAGGAGGCGCTGCGCGCCGTCCCCACCGAGTTCCGCACCGTCAACGCCAGCCTGGGCGGCACCCGCTGGCAGGGCATCCGCAATATCGTGCTGCCCCAGTCGTTGCCGGGGATCATCACCGGCGTCATCCTGGGGCTCTTGCGCGCCGCCGGCGAGACGGCGCCGATCCTTTTCACCGTGGCGGCCTTTTTCTTGCCGCGCCTGCCCAGCTCGCTCTTTGACCAGACCATGGCGCTGCCCTATCACCTCTATGTGATCAGCACCCAGGTGCCGGGGATGCCCGAAAAGGTCCAATACGGCACGGCGCTGGTGCTATTGGCGCTGGTCCTCTCGCTCAACATCGTCGCCACCATCGTGCGCAGCTATTTCCGCCGCCGGCGGCAGTGGTGATGCCATGACCCAGCCCAGCCCTACCGTCAAGGTCCGCTTCGACCAGGTCACCTACAGCTATGGCGCCGCTCCGGCGCTGCAGAATATCACGCTGGACGTCTATGCCAACACCATCACCGTCTTTTTCGGCCCGGCGGGGAGCGGCAAGACCACCGCGCTGCGGCTGATCAACCGGCTGAACGACCTGGCCGAGGGCGCCCGCCTCTCCGGGCGCCTGTTGCTGGATGGCCAGGACATCTATGCCCGCAACGCCGACGTGTCGGCGCTGCGGCGGCGGGTGGGCATGGTCTTTGCCCTGCCCCTGCCCCTCCCGGGCACCATCCGCGAGAACGTCACCTACGGCCCCCGGCTGGCCGGGCTGCGCGACCACGCGCGCCTCGCCGAGCTGACCGAGCGCTCGCTCATCCAGGCCGCGCTCTGGAACGAGGTCAAGGACCGGCTGGACGACCCCGCCACGGCGCTTTCCGGCGGGCAGCAGCAGCGCCTCTGCATCGCCCGCAGCCTGGCGCTGGAGCCCGAGGTCCTGCTGCTGGACGAGCCCACCTCCGGCCTGGACCCCATCTCGACCGCGCGGGTGGAAGAGTCGCTCTTTCAGCTCAAGTCGCACTATACCATCATCATCGTCCCGCACAGCATCCAGCAGGCCGCGCGCGTGGCCGACTGGGCGGCCTTTTTCCTCAAGGGCGAGATGATCGAGTGCCAGGAGGGCACGGCGCTTTTCACCACGCCGCACGACCAACGCACCGAGGACTATATCACTGGACGCTTTGGGTAGACCCAGATGAACAAGATCACCGCCGAACACCTGAACTTTTACTATGGGACCCATCTCGCCCTGAGCGACATCTCGGTCGAGATCCCGGAGCGCCAGATCACCGCGCTCATCGGGCCCTCGGGCTGCGGCAAGTCCACCTTTTTGCGCTGCCTGAACCGCATGAACGACACCATCCGCGGCACCCGCGTGGAGGGCCACGTCCGGCTGGACGGGCAGGACCTCTATGCCCCCGAGACGGACGTGGTGGAGCTGCGCCGCCGCGTGGGCATGGTCTTTCAGCGCCCCAACCCCTTCCCCCAGTCCGTCTTTGATAATGTGGCCTTTGGGCCGCGGGTGCTGGGGCTGGACCGGCAGCCCGGCCAGAGCCTGGGGGCGATCGTGGAGCAGAGCCTCCGCGGCGCCGTGCTCTGGGATGAGGTGAAGGACAACCTGAAGCAGGACGCCCTCGGCCTCTCCCTGGGCCAGCAACAGCGCCTCTGCATCGCCCGCACCATCGCCACCAAGCCCGAGGTCATCCTGATGGACGAGCCCTGCTCCGCGCTGGACCCCATCGCCACGCTGGAGGTGGAGGAGCTGATGCACGCCCTGCGGGAGAGCTATACCATCGTCATCGTCACCCACAACATGCAGCAGGCGGCGCGCGTCTCCGACTGGACCGGCTTTTTCTGGCTGGGCAAGCTCGTCGAGTTCGGCGCCACCCAGGACATCTTTACCGCCCCCCGTAACAAGCAGACCGAGGATTACATCACCGGGCGGGCGGGGTAAGGCGAAACGCCCCACCCCCTTGGGGGGGAGAGGGCACAAGAAACGAGGTCTCCATCTCATGTCCGACAACCACACCGTCCCCGCCTCCGCCCTGGTCATCATCGCCCACCCGGACGACGCCGAGTTCACCATGGCCGGCACCGTCGCCGCCTGGGTCCGCGCCGGGTGTCAGGTCACCTACGTCCTCTGCACCGACGGCAACGTCGGCTACCACGGCGCCGACCTGACCCGCGAGCAACTGGCCGCCCTCCGCCGCACCGAGCAGCGCGCCGCCTGCGCGGCGTTGGGCGTGCACGACGTGGTCTTTCTCGGCCACGACGACTGCACCCTGCAGCCGAGCATTGAGCTGCGCCGCGAGTTGGTGCAGGTCATCCGCGACCGCAAGCCCGAGGCCGTGCTCACCGGCGACCCCACCGAGCTCTTCTTTGGCGACAGTTATGTCAATCACCCCGATCACCGCGCCGCCGCCCAGGCCGCCATCGACGCCGTGGCCCCCGCCGCCGGGGTGCCGCTCCTGTGGCCCGAGACCGGCCCCGCCCACCAGGTGCAGCGGCTCTACATCCACGGCAACCGCCAGCCCAACCTGTGGGTGGATATCGCCGCCACGCTGGAACAAAAGATCGAGGCCCTGCGCCAGCACGCCAGCCAGCTCGCCCACGACCCCGCCGAGATGATCCGCGCCTGGGCCGCCGAGGAAGCCAAGGAGCACGGCCTGGACTATTGCGAGTCCTACCGCGTCATCACGCTCTAGAGGGGATATCGCTCTGTCCTGATCCGTTCGATCCGTGGAATCCGTGTACCATTCTCGAGGGAGGTCGCTATGGCCGTCATCGCGTGCGTGGTCACGTCCCAGGGCCCCTTCGCCGGGGGCCGCTCCTTCGGCGAGGTCGGCCCCTACGAGGAACTGCGCGGCGAGCTCCACTACGCCGCCGACCCCGCTCACCCCCGCAACGCCGCCATCACCGACCTGGCGCTGGCCCCCCGCGACGGCCAGGGGCGCGTCCACTGGTCCGCGGATTTCGCCCTGCTCCGCCCGGCGGACCCCCGGCGCGGCAGCGGGCGGCTGCTCTACGAGGTGATCAACCGCGGGCGCCGCGGCGCCGTGCGCATGTTCAACCTGGGCCCGCCCATCACCGACCACGCCGCGCCCATGGACCCCGGCGACGGCTTTTTGATGCGGCGCGGCTACACCGTCGCCTGGTGCGGCTGGCAGCACGACGTCCCCCGCGACCCGGGCCTGCTGCACATGCACCCGCCCGAGGCCCTCGCGCCCGACGGTTCGCCCCTGCGCGGGCCCGTCATGGTCACGCTGCAAACCAGCGCGCCCAGCCAGGTGCAGCTCCTCTCCGACCGGATGCACCGCCCCTACCCCGCCGCCGAGCTGGACCAGCCCGAGGCGACGCTGTGGGTGCGCGACTGGGAGCTGGGCCCCGCCCGCCGGATCCCCCGGCAAGAGTGGGCCTTTGCCCGCCTGGAGCGCGGCGAGGTGGTCCGCGACGCCGAGCGCATCCACTTTCCCGCGGGGTTCATCCCCGGCAAGGTCTATCAGGTGGTCTATACCGCCATCGGCGCGCCGGTGGTGGGCGCGGGGCTCCTTGCCGCGCGCGATATGGTCTCGTTTCTCCGTTACGCCCCCGCCTCGGCGGGCAATCCCCTCGCAGGTGGGGTCCGCTACGCCTATGCCTTCGGCTCCTCCCAGAGCGGCCGCTTCCTCCGGCAGCTCCTCTACCTGGACCTCAACACCGACGAGGCGGAGCGTCCTGTTTTCGACGGCCTCATCCCCCACGTGGCCGGGGGACGCCGGGGCGAGTTCAACCAGCGCTTCGGCCAGCCCTCCAGCATGGCGCGGCTGAGCGTCGGCACGCTCTTTCCTTTCGCCGATCGCACCCTCGACGACCCGCACACCGGCTGCCGCGACGGGCTTCTGTCCCGCGTCCAGGCCCGCGGCGGCCCGCCCAAGGTGGTGCTGCTGAACACCTCCAGCGAGTACTGGCGCGGCGACGCCTCGCTGGCCCACACCGACCCGCTGGCCGGCGGCGATGTGGAGCCCGCGCCCAACGTGCGCATCTATCACCTCGCCGGGACGCAGCACGGCCCCGGCGGCCCGCCGCTCACCGACCGCAATGAAGCCGATGGCTCCCGCGGCCAGCAGACCTTCAACACGGTGGAATATCGCCCGCTGGTGCGCGCCGCGCTGGAAAACCTCGACCGCTGGGTCAGCGCCGGCGAGGAGCCCCCGCCCAGCCGCTACCCCCGGCTGGACGACGGCACTGCCGTGCCGCCATCTGCGGTCAAGGCTGCTTTCGCCGCCTTCCCCGGCGTCGGCTGGCCCGCCCGGCTGCCCGGCCTGGTCCAGCAGGACTTTGGCCCCGAGGTCAGCCATGGCGTCGCCGCGACCCTGCCGCCCGCGCTGGGCGCGCCCTATCGCTTCCTGGTCCCCGCGGTGGACAGCGACGGCAACGAGGTCAGCGGCGTCCGCCTGCCCGACCTGACCGTGCCCCTGGGGACGCATACCGGGTGGAACCTGCGCCACGCCGACATGGGCGCGCCCGAGCTGCTGATGGACCTCATCGGCGCCACCATCCCCTTCGCGCCGACGCGGGAGGCTCGCCTGGCCGCCGGCGACCCGCGCCCCGCCATCGCCGAGCGCTACGCCTCCAAGGCCGACTATCTGGCGCGGGTGGAGCGCGCGGCCCAGGAATTGGCGGCCCAGGGCTACCTGCTGGCCGAGGACGTGCCCGTGGTGGTGGCCCACGCCGCCGCCCGCTATGACGCCTTTGGAGGTGAATCATGACCGAGCCAGTTATCGTCAAGCAGTTCGTCATCACCCCCGCCGCGGGCAAGCGGCTCATCGCCCGCGCCCTCGCCGCCCACCCGCTCATCCGCGAGGCGCTGGCCGAGCGAACCGTCGTCATCGTCGCCGGCACCACCAACGGCTATATCGCCGAGGAGATCACGAGCTCGTTGGGGATCGCCGGTTTCTCGCGGGGACGCTTCTTCCGCGGCATCACCCTGCCCCCTGGCCGCCGCGTCTCCGCCACTGGCCGCCTCCCTGACGAGAGCGCCTTCCCCGGCGACGTGGTGTTGGAGCGGGGCGTCTGGCGGCAAGGCCAGACCATCGACGAGGTGGCCGATTCCCTGCGCGAGGGGGATATCATCCTGAAGGGGGCCAACGCCCTGGACCTGGCCCATCGCCGGGCTGCCATCCTCATCGGCCACCCGCGCCTGGGCACCATCGGCCCCATCCTCGCCGCCGCGGTGGGCCGCCGCGTCCGCCTGATCCACCCGGTGGGCCTGGAAAAGCGCATCGTCGGCGACCTGGACGAGCTGGCCCGGCGGCTGAACGCGCCGGGGGCGCAGGGCGCGCGGCTGATCCCCGTCTATGGCGAGGTCTATACCGAGCTGGAGGCCATCGCGACGCTGAGCGGCGGCGCCATCGCCGAGCTGGTCGCTGCCGGGGGCGTCGGCGGGGCCGAGGGCGCGGTCTGGCTGGCCGTCCGCGGCGACGCCGCGCAGCTCGCCGCCGCCGAGGAGGCCCTCCGCGCCGCGCAGGCCGAGCCGCCCTTCGAGGCGTAGCGGCTCGACCGTCGGCGATCGGTCGCTGCCGCCCCGTCCATCGCGAGCCGGTGGATGGCGGCACGGTCAAAGCCGCAGTTCGAGGAGCGATGCAAGCCAGCAGGTTGCGTCGCAGGGAGACATCGTCAAGATGGCTACGGACGAAACCAGCTCCGAGATCGTCGCCTACTATAACCGCTACGACGAGGCCCGGCGCCTGGCGAGCGACATCGGCCCGCTGGAAGAGGCCCGCACGCACGAGTTGATGCAGCGCCACTTGCCCCCGCCCCCCGCGGTGGTTCTGGACGTGGGCGGCGCCGCCGGGGTTTACTCCTTCTGGCTGGCGGGACTCGGCTATGAGATGCACCTGGTGGACCTGGTGCCACGGCACATCGCCCAGGCCGCGCAGGTGGCGCAGCAACCCGGCGCGCCGCGCCTCGCCAGCATGAGGGTCGGCGACGCGCGGCAGTTGGATTTTCCGAATGGCATCGCCGATGCGGTCGTCCTGCACGGCCCGCTCTACCACCTCACCGAACGAGCCGATCGCGTGCGCGCCATTGCTGAGGCGGCCCGCGTCCTCCGCCCCGGCGGCGTGCTGCTCGCCTTTGCTATCACCCGCTACGCCGGGCTGCTCTACGGCCTCACCAAGGGGCACGTCTTTGACCCGGCCTACTATGCCATGATCCACAACGAGGTACGCACCGGCGTGCGCCGTGATCCCCCCGCCTGGGCGACCACCTTCCCCAGCGCCTACTTTCACCTGCCCGCCGAGCTTGCCGGCGAGCTGGCCGATGGCGGGTTGGCCCACGTCGCCACCCTGGGCATCCTCGGCCCGGCTTGGCTGGTCCCAGATCTGGAGGCAAGTTGGGCGGATGCACGCCAGCGCGAAGCGCTCTTGGGTATCGCCCGCCTCACGGAGGGAGAGCCCGCCCTGGGTCCGCGCCTGCTGGCCGTGGGCAGGAAGGGATCGCCTTAGGCCAGGTTCCCCAGCCTCGCCGCCATCTGTTGCGCCCGCAGCGCCAGCTCGCAGGCCAGGAAGCAGCGCTCCTGGTTCTGCGCCGTCTGCGTCCCCGCCAGCGCGTCGGCCACGAACCGCCGCCCAAAGTCCAGCGGCACATCCGCGCAGTCGACCCGCTGCGTCCGCTCGCCGTTCACCAGGAGAAGGTGGTCGCCGCCCGGCTGCCCCGCCAGGTCGATGGTCGGGCGCACCTCCATGTACCCCTCCGTCCCCAGGATCACCAGCCGCGTGTCGCCCCAGGTCCCCAGCCCGTCGGGGCTCAGCCAGTCCACGCGGATATAGGCCGTCCCGGCGTCGCCGCGCAGCATGGCCTCGCCCACCTCCTCCAGATCGGGGTGCTCCGGGTGCTTATAGTTGGCCACCTGCGCCGCCACCACCTCGGCCCGCGTCGAGCCGGTGAAGTAGAGGAAATGGTCGAACTGGTGCGAGGCGATGTCGGTGATGATGCCGCCGTACTGCTCCCGGCGGAAGAACCAGTCAGCGCGGCTGGGCAGCCCGGCGCGGTGCGGCCCCAAGCCGATGAACTGGACCACCCGGCCGATGGCGCCGGCGCGCGCGAGCTCGCCAGCCTTGAGCGTGGCGCGGCTATCGTAGCGCCCGAAATAGACCGCGTATGCGCGACCCGTCTCGGCGTGGGCGCGCCGCGCCTCCGCCAACTGCGCCAGCGTGGTGAACCCCGGCTTGTCCGACAGGAACGACTTGCCGTGGCGCATCGCCGCCGCGCCCAGCGGCCCCCGCTCGTTGGGGATCGCCGAGGTGGTGATGATCTGGATGCTCTCGTCCTCCAAGAGCGCCGCCGGGTCATCGACCCGCCGCACGCCCGGATACCGCGCCAGGAACCGCGCCGCCAGGTCGTCCTCCGGCGCATAGAGCCCCGCGCAGGCGGCCCCCGCCCCCAGCAGCGCCTCCACCTGCGCATAGATGTGCCCGTGGTTGATCTTGATCACGCCAAAACGCGCTTCCATGGTCCGTTCTCTCCTTCAGGAAATGGAACCACGAAAAACACCAACCACACGAAAAAGGGAAGAGCCGGTTCTCTTTTCGTGTATTTGGTGTGTTTCGTGGTGATTATCCGGGCCGGTCTCGCTTTCCTAGCGCCCGCAGCTCTTCCTCCACGCCCAGCCGGGTCTCGGCGGCGGTGGCGACCCAGCCCCGCTCCGCGGCCCAGCGATCGGCCTCCCGCCGCGCCGCCTCCAGCGCCTCCCGCGCCTCCGAGTCGCTCAGCCGCCGCATCGACTCGTGGATCGTGCTGTGCAGCACGTCGTCGCTGCCGCCCGGCGCCCAGCGGCAGTACCAATAGTAGGCGCCGCAGGCCGGGCACTTGAGCAGGCGCTCGCTGGCGTAGCGGTAGTGGTCCTCCAGCCGCGGGTTGGGGGCGGCCAACCGCTCCGCCGGCGGAAACGACTGCCACGGCTCGTCCGCCGCCGGTTCCTGCGCGTTGGCGATCTCGACATACGCGCCAATCTCGCCGCAGGCCTCGCAACGCTCCTCGCCCCTGCCCATCGCCGCCTCCTCTGGCTGCCGGTTACGCCGCCGGCAATGCCGCCGGCAATGCCGCAGGATAACACCATTCGTCGCCGGCGGCAAACCCGCCGGGGCTGTAAGGGCAATTCATGAATGCCCCTACAGGCCGCCCCCTCTCCCGACACCTCGGGAGAGGGGAATGAGAGGCCCCGCCCTCCCCCTCCCCCAAGGCCTTGGGGGAGGGGGTTGGGGGGAGAGGGCTCGCCCTCGGAACTATTTTCCCACCCCCATCGTCATACCAAGTGAAGTACCGAGACCGTGAATTGGAGGAGATACAACATGTTTAACCCGAACAAACGCAACAACCTGATCACCATCGTCGCCGTGCTGGCCCTCGCCGCGCTGCTCATCGTGGGCTGCGGCCAAGCCGATAACGGCGGCATTCTGCCCTCGGTGGAGCGCGACGCCCTGAGCGCCAAGGCCGCCACCAGCGCGGAGAACCCGCGCAGCATCAGCGTGAACGGCAGCGGCTCGGCCAGCGCCGCCCCCGACATGGCCACCATCCAGTTGGGCGTGGAGAGCCGCTCGCCTTCGGCCTCCACGGCGGCGCAGGATAACACCGCCAAGATGAACAACGTGATCGCCAAGATCAAGGGCTTGGGCATCGAGGACAAGGACATCCAGACCGTCGATTACCGCATCTATATCCAGGAGAAATACGACGTGAACGGGCGGCCCACCGGCGAGCGCGAGTACGTCGTCACCAACCAGGTGCGCGTCAAGGTGCGCAACCTGGAGCTGGTCGGGACCCTGCTGGAGCAGGCGATCACCGCGGACGTCAATAGCGTGGGCGGGATCACCTTCGGCATCGAGGACACCGCCGCCCTGGAGAAGCAGGCCCGCGAGAAGGCCATCGCCAACGCCAAGGAGCGCGCGCAGCAGCTCGCCACTGGCCTGGGCATCACCGTCGGCGCCCCGCTGCAGGTCAGCGAGTACACCAGCGGCACCCCCGTGGCCCGCAACACCGTCGCCATGGAAAAGGTCGCGCTCGATAGCGCGGCCCCGACCATCGCGGGCGGCGAGCTCGAGATCACCGTCAACGTCTCGGTGTCCTTCGGCATCGAATAACCGAGAACAAACAAAAGACCCTCAGGGTTTTCAGAACCCTGAGGGTCTTTTTTGTGCCCTACTCCCCTTGCACGGGGTTGGTCAGCGTGCCCAGCTTGGCGATGGTCGCCTCGATCACGTCACCCGGCTTGAGGAAGACGCCGCGCCCCGCCCCCACGCCCGAGGGCGTGCCCGTGGCGATGATGTCGCCCGGCTCCAGGGTCATGAACTGCGAGATAAAGGCGATCAGCTCGGCCACGGTAAAGATCATCAGCCCCGTACTGGCGTCCTGCCGCACCTCGCCGTTGACCTTGAGCTGCATGGCCAGGCTCTGCGGGTCGCCCACCTCGTCGCTGGTCACCAGGTACGGCCCCATGGTGGCAAAGGTGTCGAACCACTTGCCGTTCAGCCAATCGAAAAAGGCGTCGCGCTCGCGCTTGGTCCGCCCCTCGGCGATGGTCAGCGACCGGGCCGACACATCGTTAAAGATCATGTACCCCGCCACATGGTCCAGCGCCTTTTCCGCCGAGATGTACTTGCCCTTCTTGCCGATCACCACGCCCAGCTCGATCTCATAGTCGGGCGCCTTGGTCAGCCGCGGGATGATGATGGGCGCGCCGGTCCCGTTCACCGCCGTCGCCGGCTTGATAAAGATGTAGGGCGTGGTCTCTTGCTTTTCGCGGACCACCCAGCCGGACTCGCGCTGGTGCTCCGTATAGTTGCCCGCCAGCGCCAGGATCTTGGGCGGGCGCAGGATCGGCGCCAGGACCTTGACCTCGGCCAGCGGGCGACCCGCCGCGCCGGTCTTGGCCATCTGGGTGACGGTCTGCCCCGCCATGGCCAGGGCGTGCTCGCCCAGCGCCAGCAGGGCCACCATCTCGGATGGCAGGTTCAGGTTCAGCGCCTTGGCCGCGTCCTGCAGGTCGTACACCTTGTCCCCTACCACGACGCCCACCCGCGGGCCTCGCGTCGCGTCCGCATAGGTCAACAGCTTCATCGAATCCCTCCTCAGCCGTGATAATCGCCGGTCATGAGCCGACCTCGTCGGCGTTGCTCGTTTCGGCAGTATAGGCCCCTTCGCCGCAATCGCCAAATCCGCCCCTTTTGACGGGCCGGCCCTCTCTGAGGTACAATGCGCAGGAGCGATTGAAATCGCCACTACATCCGGCGATATGCGATCCGCGATACGCGATATGCGACCGCCCCAGGAGACGCCCATGCCCGAGATCCGCTTCATCCAGCCCAGGACGGCCCAGCACCCCTTCACCGTCGAGGAGCGCCCCCGCCTGCCCCACATCCTGTCCATCTCGATCGACATGGTCCCCACCGAATCCTACGCCGACGACTCGCCCTACGCCGCCCACCTGCGCCTGCCGAACCTCCGCGCGCTCTGGGATGGCGGCGTGCGCTTCACCAACGCCTTTGCCGTCTCGCCGCTCTGCGGCCCCTCCCGCGCGGGCTACCTCACCGGCCGCTACCCCTATATCACCGTCAACGAGGAGCGCGCCCATGACGGCCAGGCCGTCGCCCTGCGCGAGAGCGACGTCATCTATCCCGAGTACCTGAAGGCCCTGGGCTACCAGGCCCGCCACGTGGGCAAGTCCCACATCGGCACCGAGGTCTTTACCCGGGCCTTTTCCGAGAACGATGTCCCCTGGAACCGCTGGGCCCCGCCCCTCACCGACGACGACGGCTACCTCGCCTACCTCCGCCAGCGCGGCATCCAGCCGATGCGCTACCGCCGCGAGCTGGCCGGGCTGGCCCCCGACCGCCACACGCCAGGCAACCGCTACGGCGGCTGGGTCGTCCAGGCCAATGGCGACCCCTTCCCGCTGGAGGGCACCTATCCCTTCTACCTCGCCCACCGCGCCGCCGAGACGCTGGAGACCATGCTGCGCCGCGCGCCGGACCAGCCGCTCTACCTGCAACTGGACTTTTTCGAGCCGCACCAGCCGTTCTGCATCCCCGCCGGCTTTGAGGAGCGCGAGCAGGCGCTGCGCGAGGTGAGCGAGCTCCCCGCCAGCTATTGGGCCGCCCGCCAGCGGGATTTCCGCGCCGCCGCGGACGAGCCGCGCATCTATGAGGTCTATCGCCGCCATTGGGGGCTCTACGATCCCCGCGTGGCCCGCGAGTACATCCTCGGCAACCTGCTGCAGATGGAGGTGCTGGATGCCGCCATCGGCGCCTTCCTGGACGAGGTCCGGCGCCGCGGCCTCTACGACGACGCCCTCATCGTCTTTCTCGGCGACCACGGCGAGATGAACGCCCACCGCGCCCTGATCGACAAGGGGGTCTATGGGCATCCTCGCGTGGCCCGGGCGCCGCTGGCGCTCAAGCTGCCCGGTGGGGCGCAGGCCGGCCGCCGGGTAGAGACCCCCGTCTCGCTGCTGGACCTCGCCCCGACGGTGCTGGAGGCGGCGGGGGTGCGGCCCCTGGCTCGGCTGGACGGCGAATCGCTCTGGCCGCACCTGCGCGGCGAGTCGCCCGCCCGCGCCAAGCCGATCCTCTTCGAGGCCCATTGGCACGTCGCGCCCAACCCCGCCGTGGCGCTCATCGCCGAGCTGGGGCGCGGCCGCTACATGTACACCTGCAACCTCACCTCGGAAGTGGACGAGCTCTACGACCTGGCCGACCCCGCAGGCCGCAACCTGGCCGCTGACCCCGCCGTGGCCGAGGTGAAAGCCGCCCTGATCCGCGAGCTGGGCCGGGTCCTCAGCGCCGACCCGCGCTGGCGCTGCTATTGGCATCCCCTGCGCCTGGACCGGTTCGACCTCGTCGGCGGCGGCCAGGCCGATATGCAGATGCTCGTCCCGAAGGATTGAGCGGGTTGACGATCCCGCTCGCCGCTGGTATGCTGGGCCTACAGGCGCCGGGCTGATGGCGCGGCTCCAAGGACCTGGCTTGATCCGCGTGAATCGTGAAATCTGCGTCCCATCTCAAGAGGAGGCGACACCATGAAGTTCTGCATCAACGAAGCGAGCACCATGCCCACCGATCTCGCCACCGACGTGCGGGCCTACAGCGCCGCCGGCTTTCGGGGCATTGAGCTCTGGCTGGCCAAGGTGGACAAGTACCTGGAGAGCGGCACCCTGGCCGGGGCCGCGCGCCTGCTGCAAGACCACGGCCTCGTCGCCGCGGGGTCGTGCGCCGCGGGGCTCCCGCTGGTCACCCGCGACGATTGGGACAAAGCCGTCGCCGAGCTCAAACGCAAGCTGGAGCTGTGCCAGGCGCTCGGCGCGCCCCGCATCGTCGTCACCGCCGCGCGGCCCCCGGAGGGCGCCGCCTACGACTATGACCTGGCCGTGGACAACCTGCGCCAGGCCGCCGAGATCGCCGCGCCCTATGGCGTCACCCTCGCCCTCGAATTCATCAAGGGCCACGCCGTGGTGGGCGCCGTCTCCACCGCCGCCCTGCTCGTCGCCAAAGCCAACCACCCCAACCTCGGCATCCTCTTTGACACCTTTCACTACTTTGCCGGCGTCAGCAAGGCCAGCGACCTGGCGCTGATCCCCCAGGGCAAGGTGGCCTTTGTCCACGTCAACGACTGCCTGGACCTCCCCCGCGAGCGGCTCACCGACGCCGAGCGCACCTACATCGGCCGCGGCCCCATCCCCACCAAGCAACTGGTGGAGGCGGTCCGCGCCAAGGGCTACGACGGCTGGCTCTCCTTCGAGATCTTTTCCCGGGCCGTGTGGGCCGAGGACCCCTTCCAGGTGGCCGTGCAGATCAAGCGGAACCTGGAGGAGGCGCTAGGATGATGCGCGTCGCCGTCATTGGTTTGGGCATCGGCAAGGTGCACCTGCAAGAGTACGCCGCCAACCCGCGGACCCGGATCGCCGCGGTGGTGGACATCAACCCGGAGGCGCGGCAGGCCAGCGCCGCCGCCTATGGCGTCCCCGGCTATGCCAGCATCGCCGAGATGCTGCGCCAGACCCCCATCGACGCCGCCAGCGTCTGCACGCCCCCGGCCTATCACGCCGCCCAGGTGGAAGAGCTGGCCGCCGCTGGGGTCCATGCCCTGGTGGAAAAGCCCATGGCCCCCACCCTGGCCGATTGCCACCGCATGATCGAGGCGGCGCAGCGCGGCGGGGTCACCCTGATGATCGGGCAGAAGAAGCGTTTCTCCGCCCCCTACGCCTGGCTCAAGCCCCGTCTCGGCGGCGAGTTCGGCGAGCCCAAATGGGCCAGCATCAAGTACGCCCTGGGTCGCGTGGTCAAACCCTGGTTCTGGGACGAGCGCGACGGCGGCGGCCCCCTGCTGGAGAACACCATCCACATCTGGGACCTGACCCGCTTCCTGATGGGCGAGGTGGCCACGGTCTATGCCCGGGGCGGCAACCTCTTTCGCCCCGATGTGGGCGACCAGATCGACGCGGCCTCGGCCACCCTGGGGCTGGCCAACGGCGGGACTGTCTCGGTCGCCTGCGGCTACGGCTCCGAGTGGGGCTACGCCGAGGAGCGCGTCTCCATCGCCACGCCGCTGGTCTGCTGCGACGTCAGCGGGCCGTTCGACCGGCCGGCCTTGCTCCGCTACATCTGGCGCCAGGAGCCCAAGAACGTGCACGAGATGACCTTCGCCGAGGCCACCGGCTTTGCCGAGGAGATCGACGAGTTCCTGGACGCCATCGCCGAGCGTCGCCCGCCCGCCGTCACCGGCGAGGACGCCGCCCGCTCCATCGCCGTGGCTCTCGCCGCCAAGCGCTCCATCCGCGAGGCGCGAGAGATTCGGGTATAGACATCAAAGGAGACCTTTCATGTCCATCAAACCACTGGAAAACACCCACGACCTGCGCCTGCCGGCCTGGGGGCCTTATACCAAACGCTACGTCGGCATCTCGCACATCCCCGAGCGCCAGACGGGCCTGCGCTTCGACCTGAGCGTCTTTCCCGGCTTTTACCGGCGCAAGGTCGACGTCCCCAACGTCACCTGGGAGTCCGGCTACCACACCTGGGAGGCCGCCCCCGACCTTTCCTATTTCGCCAACCGCCACGAGCTGGAGTGGAAGGACCAGGTCTATGCCGACGTCTCGTTCTCCCAGCTCGACGAGCACCGACGGCTGGTCCGCGCCGAGTGCGTCAACAACACCGACGCCCCGCAAAACCTGGTGCTGCACCTGATGGCCTCGCTGCAATGCCCCTCGCTGCGGGCCCACTCCACCGACGTCAACCGCCCGCTGCGGGCCGTGGTCCCCGAGGGCGCGCTCTGGGTGGAGGCGCTGGACTATACCGCCATGCGCTACGCCCGCCCCCGCCCCACCGACTCGCTGGTCCCCGACGGCCGCTACCGGGGCGAGGTCCGCGGCCCCGATTTCACCGCCCAGTGCGCCCTCGGCCAGGGCTTTGGCCGCGACCAGGGCGATATGGCCGCCTATCGCTTCGCGGTTTCGCGGCGCATCCCCCAGGCGATGCTCCTCTTTCGCTACCGGGCGGCGCAAGACACCGTTTTCAGCGTGGACGGGCTGGCGCAGATGAGCCTCCTCTTCCCCGGCGGCGAGGGGATGCGGACCCAGGCCCTCCCGGTGGGCGACCTGGAGCCCGGCGAGTACGCCTTCGACCTCACCGCACTGGGCGGCGCCCAAGGTCTGGGCGGCGCCCAAGGTCTGGGCGGCGGCGAGCTCGAGCTGGACGGCTTTGCCGTGGTGGGGGCCCGCGACGTCTCCGCGATCCGCTTCGAGGACGGGCAGTGGGCCGTGGTCCCCGAGCTGATCCCCGGCGAGCTGCCGAACAGCCTCTTGCTCAAATACGGCGACATCGCCAACTATTACGGGCTGGCCTGGCACTATCCCATCTATGAGGTGCGCCAGTTCTTCACCGACGAGCTGGACACCACCATGCGCCTCACCGTCCACCACCACGTGCAAAAGACGCTGCGCGGCCAGGGCGACGGCCACTATACCAACGTCTTCCTGCGGCCCATCCCGCTGGCGCCCCATAGCCAGCAGGCCGTCTATGCCCTGGTCTGCGACGGCTCCCGCGAGGCAGTGGCCGAGGCGGTGCGCGACTTTGCCGCGCAGCCCGAGGGGTGGGAGGCGGCCTACACGGCGGCCCGGGCCAAGCGCGCCCAGCCGACGAGCGGCCCTCAGGCCGAGCCTTACCGCTTTTCCCAGGAGCGCATGGCCGCCACCGTCCTCACCAACCTGGTCTATCCCGTCTATGTCAAGCGTTCCTTCATCCGCCACAACTCGCCCGGGCGCTGGTGGGACTCGCTCTATACCTGGGATTCGGGCTTTGTGGCGTTGGGCCTGTTGGAGTTGGACGTCCGGCGGGCGGTGGATTGCCTCAACGCCTACATGACCGAGCCGGGCGACGACCAGTGCGCCTTTATCCACCACGGCAGCGCCGTGCCGGTGCAGCACTATGCCTTCCTGGAGCTCTGGAACCGCACCCAGGACCGCGAGCTGCTGGCCCATTTCTACCCCCGCCTGCGCCAGTACCACCGCTTCATGGCCGGGCGGCTCGGCAGCTCCACCACCCGCGCGCTGCCCAGCAACCTGCTCAAGACCTGGGACTATTTCTACAACTCGGGCGGCTGGGATGACTATCCGCCGCAGGTGGCGGTCCACGCCCGGCAGCTCGAGCCCACCACCGCGCCCGCCGTGACCACGGCCCACACCATCCGCACGGCCAAGATACTGCGCATGGCGGCGGCCGCGCTGGGCGTCACCGAGGATTTCGCCGAGTACGATCGCGACATCCAGGCCTTTACCGAGGCGCTGCAAAAGCACGCCTGGGACGAGGCCAGCGGCTATTTCGGCTACGTCTGCCACGACGCCCACGGCCAGCCCACGGGCATCCTTCGCCACGAGAGCGGCCTCAATTATGACATGGGGCTCGATGGCGCCTCGCCGCTCCTGGCCGGGATTTGCACCCCCAAGCAACAGGCCAGCCTGGTGCAGCGCCTCGTCTCCCCCGACCACCTCTGGACGCGCATCGGGCTCTCCACCGTGGACCAGTCCGCGCCCTATTACCGGGTGGACGGCTATTGGAACGGCGCGGTCTGGATGCCGCACCAGTGGTTCTACTGGAAGGCGCTGCTGGACCTGGGCAAATCCGCCGAGGCGCTGCAGATCGCCCGCACCGGGCTGGAGGTCTGGAAGGCCGAGGTGGACGACTCGTACCACTGCTTCGAGCATTTCATCGTCGCCTCGGGGCGTGGCGCGGGGTGGCACCAGTTCTCCGGCCTCTCCTCGCCGGTGCTGGCCTGGTTCAACGCCTACCACCGCCCCGGCCGCCTCACCGGCGGGCTGGACGCCTGGATCATGGAGCAGGCCTGGGCGCCCGACCGGACCCGCCTGGAGGCGACGCTGGTCATCGCCGGCAGCGGCTCCAGCACCGTCCTGGCGACCATGGACCCGTCGCGAAGCTACCGCGCCACCTGGAACGGCCGCGCCGTCCCCAGCGACTCGCCCTGGCCGGGGACGTTGCAGATCACCCTGCCTCGCGGCGGCCCCGCGGGCAAGCTGGTGGTCAGTTCGTGACCCGTGGCGCGCTCGTGGCGCAATCCTCCGGATTGCGCGCCATGCATGGCCGCAAGCCAGTTGGCTTGCGCCGCACTTGTCTGCCGAAAGGAGGCGTCCATGTCCGAGATCGTCTTGCCTGTGCGCCAGTTCCCGCTGCACATCAACCCCACCGGCCCCTGCCGCGAGGAGGAGCTGGGTTATGTCGAGCGGACCTGGTCGCTCCCCCTCGGCCAGACGGCGCTGGTCCTGGTGGACTGCTGGGACCTGCACCACATCACCAGCCACCTGGAGCGCGCCACCGCCACCATCGAGCAGCGCCTCGTCCCGGCGCTGGCCGCTTGCCGCCGCGCCGGGATCACGGTCATCCACGCCCCCTCGCCGCAGACGGCGCGCAAATACCCCCAGTGGACCCGCTACGCCGGCGATGAGACCGTCTTCGGCCAGGAGCGCCCCGAGCCCGACTGGCCGCCGCGCCCCTTTCGCCGCCGCCAGGGCGCCTATGCCCAATTCGCGCCGCCGGCGCAGGTCTTCTTTCCCTATACCGAGCGGCTCAAGCGGGAGCGGCGCATCATCGCGTGCCTGGAGCCGCTCCCCGGCGAATGGGTGATCGCCACCGGCGAGCAGCTCCACCGCCTCTGCCGCGCCCGCCGCCTGCTGCACCTGATCTATTGCGGGTTCGCCGCCAATATCTGCGTGCTCAACCGCGATTACGGCATCGTCGCCATGGCCCAGGAGCGCGGCTACAACGTCATCCTCCTGCGCGACGGCACCAACGCCATCGAGAACGCCGACACCCTGGCGGACGAGACGATCCTCCTCGCCTCCGTCCGCCGGGTGGAGACGCTCTACGGCAGCACGACGACCTGCGCCGACCTCATCACGGCGTGCGAGGGGTCGGGATAGAAAGAGACCTCCGAGTTCTTGTAGAACTCGGAGGCCTTTTTTCTGCTTGCCGGTAGGGACAATTCATGAATTGTCCCTACCGAATCCCTTTTGCCTACCTACCGCCGCGGCCACCACCATTGCCGCCGCCATTGCCCCCGCCGCGCCCGCCGTTGCCGCCAGAGCTCGCCCCGATGATCCCTTCATACGCGGCCTGGGTCATGTACTGCGGCTCGTAGGCCTCGCCCGTCTGCCGCTCCAGCGTGCTCACAAAGGCGCGCAGGTGGCTGGTGGACCCGTTCAGCAGGTTCTGGTACACCCGCAGGATGTCGGCCTTGTCCGTCAGCGCCATCTCTTCCTGCAGGTCCAGGATGTCGATCTCTTCGATAGCCGCGCCGACCCGCAGCGCGCCCTCCAGGGACGCGCTCCCCTGCGCCACCAACTGGTCATAAAGCGCCTGCAGCTCGTCGTTCTCCAAGACGCCGACGGCGTTGTCCCCCACCGGGTCGGTCAGGCCGTAACGATCCAGCAGCGTCTTGACCGCGCTGGTGTGCGCCGACTCCGAGTTGGCGATCCGCTGGAAAATCGACAGGTTCCGCTGGTCGTAGAGCGTCACGTACACGTCGTGGGCCAGCTTTTCCTCTTCCCGCATGAGCAGCAGCCCAGCGGCCTCCGCGGGGGTCAGCTCGGCAACCACGGCCGGCTGCCGCGCCCCGCCGATGCCGCGAGCCGCCGCCGCCACGCCTTGCGCCGCCAGGGCCGCGCCCGCCGAGAACGCCACCAAGACCACCACGCCCACCAGAATCAGGGCCCATCTCTGGATCTTCATCTTCTTTCCTCCGTCGCTCGTTTGACCCGCCGCTTGGCGGGGGGGCATGTTCTCCTTGCCTTACAGCCCCAGTATAGCGGCGCGATGTGAGGAAATCGTGAAGGTCATGTAGCGAATTGGTGAAACTAGCCCGCCCCCTCCAGCAGCAGCGCCGCCGTCACCGCCGCGGTCCACTGATAGTCGCGGATCGAGTCCATCTTGCGGCGGATGTTGTAGGGCTCCTGGTGCGGCCCCTTGCGGTCGCACTGCGTCGGCGGGAGCTGGTCCTTGGCGTCAAAGAACTCGAATATGGCGCCGAACCGCTCATAGTACTTGCCCACGTGTTCCACCGTCCGCTGCGCCAGCTCCCGCGCGGCGCCGAGCTGCCCCTGCTGGCGCAGCCCGCGGATGGCGAGATAGTTCATGTTGGCCCAGGTGGCCCCCCGCCACATGTCCGTGCTCCAGCTCGGGTCCGAGACGGCCACGGTGGGGATGGGAAAGGCCGTGCCGAACTGCGCCGGGTCGCGCAGCGCCCGCAGCAGCCCGTCCACGTGCGGCGCGGGGATATCGGCCAGGAGCAGCGGCATGAACCCGCTCACCGCCCGCACCGGCGAATGCCCGCCGCTCAGGTAGCGGTCGCAATAGAACCCCGCCCGCTCGTCCCAGAGCAGCGCGTGGACCTTGGCCGAGGTCTCGGCGGCGCGGCGCAGCCAGGCTTGGCCCCGCGCCTCGTCCCCCAGCTCGCGGGCGATCAGCCCCGTGTAGCGCATGTCCTCCGCGAGAAAGGTGGAGAAATCCACGTCGTCGGCGGGGAGGCCGTTATCGAAGCGCGGCGAGTTGTCCAGCCCCGACTCGCCGGAGCGGCAGCGCGTATCCCCCTCGCGCAGCCACTCCACCAGCCCGTTGCCGTCGGCGTCGCGGTGAGCCAGATCCCATTCCAGGTAGCGCTCCAGCCGCGGCAGCGCATACTCGAGCGCCTCCTTGGAGCGCAGGTAGCCGTAATTCTCCCAGACGCCCCAGCCCAACAGCGGCGGCTGGGTGATGCGCGAGCGCCAGCCGTTGACCCGGTGCTGGTGGGCGATCATGCCATCCTCGCCCTGCCCGTCCAGCACCGACTTGAGGTACTCCCAGGCCAGTTGCGGGTCCAGCCGGTTCACCGCCAGGGTGTGAAAGACCGAGTCCCACAGCCACATGTCGCGGTGCGGCACGCGGTCCGGCGTGGACCAGCGCTGCCGGATCACCCCCTCGGGCGAAAGGGCGTTGACCTTGATCACGCTCCAGCACTTGTTCAGCAGCCGCCCCAGCCCCGGGTCGGCGAGAGAGGGCGTGCGTCCATAGAAGGCCAGCCGCGCCTCCACCGTCGCTGCCAGGTCGGCGGCCAGCCCCGCCCGCGCCCGGCCCAGCGCCTGCTCCGCGGTCGTCCCATAGGCCAGGGCGAAGCGCTCGCCCGCCCGCGCCAGCGCCAGGGCCTCGCCATGCTCCGCGTCCGCCGAGACGGCCGCGTCGTCCTGCCACTCCGCCGCCGGGCCATCTTCCATCCGCAGCGCCAGCGCCGTCCCCTCGGGGGCCATCCCGATCAGGGTGTGCCAGGCGGCCCACGCCTGCACCAGCAGCCCGCCCGGGACCTCGACGGCCACCACGTCGCCCGTGGCCACGCGGGCCCGCCCCGGCGCAACGGGCCTCACCTCCAGTATCCGCCGCCGCGGCGTGTGCAAGAGCACCTGATAGGGCTCGCGCCCGTAGGTTCCCACAAAACCGCTGGCGGCATTGGTCTCGCCGTCCAGCCCGGAAAAGGCAAAGATGGCCCCCTCGCCCCAGAGGTCGGGCAGGTTGGCGTGGCGATTCAGGATCCCTTCCCATTGGGTCATTGGCATCTCCTCACGATGTTCTTCCGGTAATCCGCCACGAAACACACCAACCACACACAAGCCGGGTCAGCCCCTGCTCTCTTTGGGTGGTTCGTGTCCGCGCGGTCCCAGCGCGGGGCGCTAGGCCAGCTCCGCCACCAGCTCGCGGACGACGGGCTCCCAATCCCGCGCGCGGCCCCGCTCCTCGGCGGCGCGCCGGACGGCCTCCGGGAGCGACGAGGCCAGCTCGCGCACCCGCCGCTCGTGGACCTGCTGGTAATAGGCCGAGTTGGCCACCCAGGGCCGCCGCTTCGCCAGGGCGTAGAGCTCTACCGCCCGCTCGACCTGCCCGCGCTGCGCCAGCGCGCAGGCCAGGGCGGCCAGGTGCGGCGCGATGGCATAGGCGCCGCGGTCAATGAACTGGCGCGTCAGCCAGAGCCAGGCCTCGCGGAAGCGGTCCCAGTCGCCGCCCGCCGCGGCCAGGTCTTGCTGCAGCATCCAGACCATGTACAGGTACTCGGCGATGCCCCGCTGGGCATAGGCGCTCCGGCAGCGCCCCAGCCAGCGCTCCGCCTCGGCCAGCTTGTCCTCATAGACGGAGAGGTAGCCAAGCCGGATGCTGGCGGCGATGGCGTTCTCCTCATACGTTAGCTCTTCCGAGAGCGCCAGCGCGCGCTCCAGCTCCTGCCGCGCCTCCGCCGGTTGGCCCAGGTGCAGATGGTTGCGGCCCAGCAGCACCAGGGTGCGCGCCAGCTCGCGCTGCAAGCCCAACGACCGGCAGGCGGCGACGCTGCGCTCATAGAACGGGTGCGCCTCCGCCAACTGGCCGGTATAGTAAAGGCCATCGCCGCCAGCGCGGTGGGCATGGCCGCCGCGGCCTCGCCCATCTCTGAAAAGAGCCGATGCGCCTCCCGCACGAGCCGCCGCGAGTCGTCGTAGCGCCCCTGGTCCTCGGCATAGAGCGTCCCCGCCGCGAGGGCCTGCTGGAAAAGCGGCGTGGGCGCGCCCAGCTCCCGCAACAGGGCCAGCGCCTCCTGCTGATGGTCCCACGCTTCGTCCTGCCGTCCCTGCCGCGCCGCCACCGCCGCCAGGTCGGTCAGCGTCGTGGCCAGCAGCGCGCGGTCGCCCGCCTGCCGCGAGAGCGCCAGGCTGCGCTCGTAGAGGCGCCGCGCCTCGGCCAGGCGCGACTGTTCGCCGGGCGCCTCCTCCCGCTCCGCGGGCTGGTCTCCCGCCTGCAGCTCGCGCTCGATCTCGGCGCCCAGCCCCATCAGCGTCTTGCCGAGGCGGTGGCAGAGCGAGGCCCGCTCCGCCGTGATCTCCTCTCCCGCCCGCTCGGCCTCGCCGAGATAGCCAAAGGCCTCGCGCAGCCGCTGCGCCGCCAGCGAGACGCGCCCCCGGGCCAGGTCAAAGCCGGCCTGCCAGCCCGTCAGCTTGGCCCGGGCGCGCCAGCCCTCGCCCGATTCCGGCGCGTCGCGCAGCGCCGCCGCCGCCTGCGCAAAGAGCTGCGCCCCCTCCTCCAATCGGCTCTGGTGCAACAGGAAGCCGCCCAGCCCGTCCGCGCCCCGGATCAGCCAGTCGCTCCGCTGCCGCTGGGCCGCCCAGCCCCACGCAGGCACGATGTTGGGCATCTCGGACTCGACCTCCCGCAGGGCCAGCTGCTCCTGAGGGCTCCAGAGCGCCTCCCGCCACCGCGCCAGCGCACCGGCATAGTACTCGGCGTGCCGGTCGCGCGCGGACTGCGCCAGCTCGGGGCGCTCCCGCAGCCGGAGCTCGGCGTACTGGCGCACCAGGTCGTGCAGCTCGTAACGCCCGCCGGCGGCGCGGTGCAAGAGCGAGCTGTCCACCAAGTGCAACAGGTCGCGGAGCGTCGCGCCGGCCACTTGCTCGGCGGCCTCGGCGGAAAAGCGCCCGCGCAAGACCGCCAGGGCGGTAAGGGCCAGGCGCTCACGCTCGGCCAACAGGTTCCAGGAGTGGTCCAAGACGCCCCGCATGGAGCGCTGCCGCTTTTCCACGTCCTGCCAATCGGCGGCGAGAAACTCGAGGCCGTGACCGGCGTCCTGCGCGATGTGGGCGGCGATCTCGGCGGGCGAGAGCAACTGCATCCACGACGAGGCCAACAGCAGGGCCAGCGGCACGCCGTCCACCAACTGGCAGATGCGATCCAGGTGCGGCCGGTCCTCGGCCTTGGGCGCATAGCCCGGGCGCACCCGCCGCGCGCCCAGCATAAAGAGCGCCGCCGCCGCCGACTCGCCGCCTTGGGCCTGGTCGGGGACCAGCGGCAGGCCGCCGAGCGGAAAGAGCTGCTCACCCTGGATGCCCAGCCGCATGCGCGAGGTGGCCAGCACCCGCACCTCGGGCGCGTCCTGCAACAGCGCCGCCACCTGCGCGGCGGCGGGCAAGACGGCCTCAAAGCTATCCAGCACCAACAGCGCCCGCCGCTGCCCGAGCAGCCGGCGCAGGTCCTCCTCGGCGGCGGCTGGCTCGCCCAGCCACCCAGCGCCCAAGGCCCGCGCGATGGCCGGGGCAAGCAGCTCCGGGGCGGCCAGCGGCGAGCAGGGCACAAAGTGGACGCCATCCGCGAAATCGCTTGCCGCCAGCCGCGCCGCCTCCACCGCCAACCGCGTCTTGCCCGCGCCGCCCGGCCCCAGGATCGTCACGAGGCGATTCTCGGGCTCGCGCAGCCACATCCGCACCAGCGCGAGCTCGCGCTCCCGGCCAATGAGCGGCAAGAGCGGGGTAGGCAGGCGCGCGGACGGAGGGGCGGCCTCCGCCCGGTCCTGGCGGCCGGCGCGGATCTGCTCGTAAAGCTGCGTCGTCGCCGCCTCGGGCTCCACGCCCAGCTCGGCCGACAGCGCCTGCTTGCACTTTTCGTACTGGGCCAGCGCCGCGCTCCGCTGCCCGGCCAGCGCCAATAGCTGCATCAACTCGCGCTGGGCGCCCTCATCGTAAGGGTCGGCCTCGGCCCAGCACCGCGCCGCCTCCAGCGCGCGCTCGCCCTGCCCCCTGGCCTGATAGATCGCCACCAACTGCCGCAGCGCCTCGAGGTACCCCCGCCGCAGGCGCTCCCGCATCAACAGCAGCCAATCCTCGAAAGCAGGGCACCCCTTAGGCGCCAGACCCAGCAGGAAATCGCCGCGATAGAGGCCGACCGCCGCCTCCAGCCGCCCCACGGACGGCTCTTCCAATAGCTCTGCAAAGGCGAGCGCGTCCACCTGATCATCTGCGGTGGGGCGAAAGGCGATGGCGGCGGGGGTGGCTTGCAGCGCTGGCGGCTGCCGCTCGCGGTCGCGCAGGGCGGCGCGCAGGTCAGAGAGGGCGTTGCGGAGGTTGGCGCGCCCCGCGGCGGGGGCGCAGTCCGGCCAGAGCAGCGCGGCCAGCTCTTCCCGCGGGTGAGCGCGGCCGAACTCGACGGCCAGGTAGGCCAGCAGGGCTCGCCCCTTATCCGACTCGAGCGCGCGCAACGGCTGGTCATCCAGCATCGCCTGAAAGGGACCAAGCAGCAAGAGGTGAAGACGCGTCATCGTGTCGTCCTTCCGCTGGACAGCGGCATGTCCCAGCCACATTGCTGACCAAGCCTACACTATTGTAGCCTATTGTCCCCGAGCTGCCAAGAATGGCGCGCCAGGGACCAGAGCCAGGGACCAGAGGTCCCTGGCTAAAGCTGGCAAATCCCCGAGGGGATTTGCCAATCTGAGCCGGCGAATTCCATTCGGCGGCTACACCGCGTTAGCAGTCTGCTGGGAGTGTCCGGCCCGGCTCCATTCTACGCTGGCGGTGCGATTTCCTTACGCTTGGGCACTATACTCACAGTGTGGCCCAAGAGCAAACACCCCTATTCTCAAGGAGGAGTCGAAATGATCAAGTCAAGACTGACTCTCTCGGTGTTGGTGACGATCCTCATCCTGGCCCTGCCCTCCGTGGCGCTGGCGGACGCCCCGGTGCGCTTCGAGAGTCCGCTGTACTACACCGAGGACCAACAGACCTGCGACGGTTATACCGTGCGGACCGAGGGGCGCGGCGTGGTCAGCGGTTCCTATCAATACGACAAGGACGGCCAGATCGTTCGGACGCTCAGGCACTTCAAGTGGGATATCCGCTACTATAGCCCCGAGACCGGCAAAGAGCTCTGGGGGATGTGCAACCTCGTGAACTTTTTCGAGGGGCCCCCCACCGTCGGATTGCGAGCCATGGGAGTCGTCTGGCACGTCACGGCCCCGCACTATGGCATCGCCTACATCGGCGCCGGCCAACTCACCTTTAGCACCCCCTACCCCGACGCGACGGCGATCCTCAAAGAGGTGGGGAACAGCCCGTTCCACGGCGCCCAGAACCAGTTGTGCGAGGCGCTGGCTCCCTAACGCCCGCTAGTCGCGCGACAAAAAAGGCCGACGCGAGTTGCGTCGGCCTTTGCTTTCATTCGTCGTGGGGATGCCCATCTCCCTGCTCGTGCTCGTGGTGATGGTGGTGCGCGTGCCCAGGCGGCGCCAGGTTCGCCAGCGCGTTGACCACCACCTCGCTCAGGGCGGGGTGGATGATCTGCGAGTCGGCGATGGGGTAATAGTCCTGGTCGCCGGCGTTCATCAGGTAAGCGATCTGCTGCACCAGGATGGCCGCGTGCGAGCCGGCGATGTGGCACCCCAGGATGCGGCGGGTCTCGCCGTCCACGATCACCTTCACCAGGCTATCGGGCTCGGCCATGGCGTAGCCCTTGGTCACGTCGGTGTAGCGGGCCCGCCCTACCAGGACGTGGAACCCCGCCTCGGTCGCCTGCGCCTCGGTGATCCCCACCGCGGCCACCTGCGGGTAGCCAAAGACGGCGTGGGGCACGGCGTGATAGTCCATCTGGTGCTTGTGCTCGGTCAGGACGTTGGCCGCCACCACCTCGGACTCGGCGTTGGCGGTGTGGCGGTACATGAACTTGCCCAGCGCGTCGCCCAGCGCCCAGATGTTCGGCTTGCTGGTCTCCAGGCGCGGGTTCACCTTGATCCAGCCGTCCTGGTCGGTCTCGACGCCGGTCCGCTCGGGCTTGAGCAGGTCGGCGTTGGAGCGCCGCCCCACCGCCAGCATGATCTCCCTGGCCTCGAACTGGGCCGTCTGTCCGGTACCGCGGTCCCGCGCCGTGACCACCTTTTTGCGGCCCCGCCGCTCCACCCGCAGCACCTCGTGGTTGGTGCGGATGATGGCGTATCTGGCGAATCGGCGCTCCACCACCGCCGAGATCTCGGGCTCCTCGCCCTTGAGCAGCCGCGGGTTGCGCCCCAGGATGGTCACCACGCTGCCCATGGCGGAGAAAAAGTGCCCGTATTCGCAGGCGATGTACCCCCCGCCGATGATGATCAGGCTCTCTGGCGGCTTGTCCAGCTCCAGGAGCGAGACGTTGTCGATGTACCCCGCCTCCGCCAGCCCGGGGATCGCGGGGACCAAGGGGCGCGACCCCGAGGCGATGACGATCTTGGGCGCGGTGATGGTCTCCTGGCCCGCGCGCAGCGTATAGTCGCCCACGAACTCGACGGTGTCGCGGTAGACCTTGAGCTGGTCGGTCTGCTTGATCGCCTGCTCCATCTCGTCCCGCCCCTCGCGGACGAAGGAGCGCGCCCGCTGCAGGATGAGCGGAAAGTCGATCTGGTGTATCCGCCCCATGACGCCCACGGCGGCGGCGTCCTCCAGCTCGCGGATCACGTCGGCGGGGTAAAGCAGTATCTTGGAGGGGATGCAGCCGGTATTGAGGCAGGTGCCGCCCATCAGCCCATGCTCGGCCACGGCGACCCGCAGCCCCTGGCCCAGCGCGCTGGAGGCCACGTTCATCCCCGCCCCCGACCCCACCACGATCATGTCGTATTCGATCACCAGACACCTCTCTTCTCTCAGCGCTCCTGCCACCAATCCTTGCGCGAGCGCGGGTCCATAAAGCTGCCGTTGTCGCGGATGGCGGCCTTGACCTCGGTGCTGCGCGCGCGGCCCAGCGCCTGCCCCGGACGCAGCGCCGGCAACTGCGCGCGCCCCGCCTGGTCCAATTGGCTATAGAGCGCCAGCAGCGCCGGCTCCACGCAGATGTTCTCCAGGTGCAAGGTATACCCCTGCACCACATTGTCCTCGCGGGTGTACTTGACCGTCAGCCGGTCGTCGCTGGCATAGAGCACCAGCGCCGCATAGCCGCCGCCCAGGTCATACCCAGCGGCGGGGAGATAGAGCGGCTCCCCCGGCGCCGTCCGCAGGCCCAAGAGCGTCACCTCCGGGCTGGCGAGGGGCGCGCCGCGTTGGTTGCTCCCCCAATCCCAGTCGTGGACCCGGTACGCCGCCGCCAGCGCGGGCGTCCGCCCGTCGCCCACCAGCGTCGCCAGTTGCGGCGCGCGGGGGTCCGCCGCGCCGCCCAGCTCGATCAGCGCCGCTGGGGCCGTCGCCCGCACGTACCCGCGCAGCGCCAGGTTCAGGTCGGCGTGAGCTTCGGCGGGGCGGTCGGTGGGCGGCCCCTCCGGGATCAGCGCCCCATACCCCTCGACAGAAACCGGCGCGCAGGTCACCGCGCCGCCCGCCACCCGCGGCAGGTACGTCGCCGCCCGCGCCGACATGGGCGCCAGGCACCAGACGCACCACAGCGCCGCCAGCGCGGCGCGCCTCCCCCACCTGGCTTGGCGCTGTACCATATCCTGCGCTAACCCGGCTTGACCGCGAGCGCCAGCACGTACCAGTGGTTCAGGTGCGGCTCGCCGCCCAGCGTTTCCTTGCTGCTCATGCCGCGCTCCCGTTCAGCCGCAGGCCGAACCCCGGCGCGTCCGGGACGTGCAACAGCCCCTCCACCAGGGGATAGCGCTCCAAATCCACCTGGGCGCAGCTCCCCGGCACCCCCTCGATGGTGGCAACGCGCCCCAGCCCCGCGGCGATCTGCGCGGCGTAGCGGGTCTTGAGCGGGTCGCCCCAGGCATGCGGCGAGGCTCCCACCCCCAGCTCGGCGATGGCGGGCATCCACCGACGCCACGCTGTCAGCCCGATCCCCAGCACGTCCATCAGCAGCACATCGACGAGCCCCTGCGCCGCCAAGTCCAACAGCAGGGGGATATCGGGGTCGCGCTCGCCATCGGCGATGAGGGTGCGCGGGCTGCGCCGCCAGAGAAAGGTGCGCAACTGCGCCAGGTCGTCGGCGTTCTCCGGAAAGGGCTCCTCCACCCAATAGAGGGCGCAATCGGCCACGGCGTCCAGGTAGCGGAGGAACCCGGCGCAGGTGTAGCCGTCGTTGGCGTCCACCAGCAGCGCCGCGTCCGGGTAGCGCTCGCGCACCAGCCGCGTCACCTCGATGTCCCGCCTTAACCCCTCCTCCGGCGGCATCCAGCGGTTGCCCCGCCCGATCTTGAGCTTGAAGGCGCGATAGCCCAGCGCCCAGTCGGCGGCGCAGTTCTCCAGCACCGCCGCCACGCCGCGGGGGCGCTCCTCCGGCAGCAGGTCGTCCATATAGATGGCCCCGTCATAGCAGGGCAGCGCCGTCGGGCCCGCCGCCCCCATCATCCGGTAGCACGGCTCGCCGAGGATGGCCCCCGCCAGGTCGTGCAGCGGCAGGTCCAGCGGCAGCGCCTCGGGCGCCGTCACCCCCACCGCCGGGTCGAACAGCTCGCTCAGGCGGCGGCCGGTCAGGTCGGGCATCTCTTCCGGCGGCTTGCGCGAAAGCCCCCAGCCTCGCGCCCCCTGGTCGGTGAGCACCTCCCGCACCTGGACGGTGGGCCCGGCGCCGTGGATGCCCAGCCGGGCGTTCAGCCCCACCACGCGCGGATAGCGGATCTCGATCTTACGTGTCTCGATGCGACAGATGCGGTGGCGCGCCAGTTCGTCATGGGACATGGTTGGTTAGCGCTCCTGAAAGACGGGATTGGACCAGGCTCGGCGGCCTTGGTGGTCCACCAATTCGATGCGCACATAACGTTTCGCCTTGAACCAGGCGGGCAGCCGCGACGTGGTGAGCGGGCCCGCCTCCGAGGCGTGCTCCACGAACCCCACCGAGCCGTGGGTTCGCCAGCGCACCTCACGCACCGGGGTGCAGTCGATGCGCACCCCCTGCTCGTCCAGGGCGATGCTGCGAAAGCGCGGCCCCTGGGTGGAGTAAAAGGCCCCGCGCTTGAGCGCGCTCAGCACCGCCTCTTGGGAGAGGCTCGCCGTCCAGATTTCCACCCAGCCGCGGCCCGCGTCCGAATAGTAGCGCTTCTTCGGGTTGAGGTGGGCGTCGTCCCCGGCCACGCCCCAGATCCGCTTGCCCAGCCCCAACAGCATATCCCAGAGCTCCACGGCGACCCCGTTGGCGTAGGCCTCGTCGCAATAGGCGTTGAGGATCTCTAGCGCCATCAGCTCGGGGCACTCCACATAGTCCTGGGGCTGCACGGCGCAATAGTGCGGGTGCGCGGCGATGGTGAACCCGCCTTGCTCCGCCAGCGCCCGGCAGCGCTCCCGCAGGCTCCATTCGGCGGGCGCAGGCCGCGCCACCCCCACGCCGATCACATCGGGGTCGCCGCCGTTCTCCGTGGCGTCGATCCCCAGGAAAGAGCCGTCGGTGAAGGGCGCCGTGGGCGTCACCAAGCGATGGTCGGTGAGCCCCAGGCACTGGTAGCCGCGCCTCCGATAGCGCGCCACCGTCTCGGCCGGCGAGAGCCCGCCGTCGGATTCGAGGGTATGGCAATGGAACCCCGCCCTGATCCAGCGGCCGGGCTCGGTGAAGGGCAGCGGCTCGAACATGGTCGGCTCCTCTCGCGCCCCTACCCCTGGCCGGCGGGCCGCCGGTCGTAGGGCAGGTTCAGCAGGGCAATCACGCTGGTGGGATGGGTCTCCCTGGCGATGGTGGCCGGGCGGTCGGCGTCGCTGCGAAAGCGCGCCACCCGCTCGTAGGGCGGCTTCAGCGGGATGAGGCCGAACTCCTCCGTCGCCATCCGGCGGACCGCCCGCTCGGCGGCGGCGCGGATGGCGGAGCGCGCCCGCTCCGGGTGCAGGTGGATGGCGCCCAGGTTGCGCCTGCCATAGGCGTCGTGGGGGAGCTCGTCGCCCTGGCCCGGCGTCGTCCCCCGCTTGACCTCCGCCGTCTCGATCCCCGGCACCAGCGCCTGCGCCTCCAGCGTGGCGGCGTGGTCGCCCGTCAACAGGATGGTACGCACGCCCAGCTCGCTGGCGCACATTGCCACCTGCCCGAACTCGCCGATGGAGACCCCGTTGATGGTCAGGTCGAGATAGTGGAACGACTGGGTGTGGGCCAGGTGGGCGAGCGGGGTGCCGGCCTTGGCGTGCTGCCCCACAAAGGCGAGGGCATCGTAGGTCGAGTCCAGCAGCAGCGGGTAGCCTGTCGGCCAGCCGCGCATCAGCTCGGCGCGGGGGTCCAACAGCAGGCCGTTGACGCCCCCATAGCCGTGCCCATCGGCCACGACGATCTCGGTGGCCCCGCCCGCGAAAAAGCCCTCGATGGCCGCGTTCACCTCGCGGGTGAGCAGCTCCTTGCCCGCCTCGTAATACCGCCCGGACGGCCCGCACCAGTCGTCGAAATTGGTGACCCCCGCCACGCCCTCCAGGTCGGTCATGACATAGATCTTCATCGCTCCTCCCCATCAGACATCTCGGTAGGGGCGGTTCATGAACCGCCCCGCCTGTCGTTGCTAGATAACCACCGTGTCCATCGCCGCCAGCTCGAGCGCGCCCGCGCCCTCCACCGTCGCCGTGACCGCCTGCCGCCCCAGGTTGGCGACCACCGTCACGTCATGCCCTCGGGCGTCGGTGACGCGGTAGGCGCGCACCCACTCGCCCGCGCATGCCAGGCGCACCGGCGCCGCCGTCGCTCGCCGCGCCCCGGCCCGCCCCAGCCGGACCACCGTGGCATAGTCGCGCAGCGTCTCGCCGCGCGCCACGGGCTGGGTAAAGACGCGGTCCTGCAGCACGCTGCGCCAGCGGATCGGCGTGTTCCGCTCGGCGGCGTCCTCGTAATAGAGCGGCTCGCCGCTGGTGGCCAAGCCCAAACACCCCGCCACGCGCATCCACGGCGAGCCGGTGGCGATGACCCGCGCCGTCCCGCCTACGCCGCGCACGGTCTGCCCGCCGCCGGCGTGCGCGATGCGCACCCGGTTGCCGTCGGTGAAATCGTTCATCACATAGACGCCCAGCCCCTCGTTGCGCGTGACCCGCGCGCCGGGCCGCGCCGTGGTGAGGTCGATCACCAGCGCCGTCTCGCCGTCGGGCAGCGCGACCACCGCCAGCCGCTGGGTCACCTGCCCCCGGCCATAATCGACTTCGCCGGTGGTGCGGAAGCCGCGCTCGTCGGTGTGGTCGGTGTGGCAGGCGGCCACCGGCTGGGCGGGCTGGCCGTCCAGGTCGATGCGCCCGACCAGGCCGTCCTGCTCGGCCCCCAAGACCGCCTCGCCCCCGGCCGGGATCGCCAGCCCCATCACCTTTTGCGCGAGGCTGCGCCAGCAGAAGGAAAAGAGCCCCTGCCGCGTCCGCCGGAGCTGCAGCCAGACGAAGGGGTAGGAAGCGGTCCGCGCCTGCCGACGCCGGAACTCGTCATCGGGCAGCCGCCGCACCCGCGGGACGCCGCCCATGACGACGCCCGCCAGCGCGCCCATGCCGCCCGTCTCGAACTGGAAAAAGCGCCCGCCCGGCGCGTGGGGGATGCGCCCGTCGAAGCGGCCATCGTCGGCGAAGCGCATCGCCTCGTCGGCGTGGCGCACCGACTCCCAAAAGAGGTGCCCGGCGATCTCGTCGCCGAATTCGAGCGCCATCGCCGCCGCCTGCCCGTTAACCCCGGCGCCGTGATAGCCCCAGTCCTGCCCCGAGGGGTAGGTGGCAAAGCCGTTGGCCAGGTAAAAACTCTTCAGGATGTCCCACACCTCCAGCACGCGGTAGAGATAGTGGGGCGGCGGCTCCAGGCCGGTCGCCTGGAAGGCCTGCCGGCCGTCCATCAGCAGCCCGCCGCAGCCGAGATAGTTGGGGTGGAAGGATCCGTGGTTCTCCACGGTGAGGTCGGGGTGCGCCGTCTGGGTGCAGACCCACTCGCGGACCGGGCGCCCGTCGATCAGCGAGGTGTCCACCTGCGCCAGGTTGGTGGTAAAGGTGTTCATGGCAAAGGCCTTGCCCCGGTCCAGCCAGGCGGCGGCGTGGGGATGGTCCGGCTGCAGGCAGTAGGCCCAGGCCAGCAGCAGCGAGTCCCAGGCGTTCTCCTCGGCCTTGGTGTCCAGCCAGCGCCCGTCCGGCGGGTCCACGCCCAGGAAGCGGTCCCCCTCGAAGGCCATCATCCGCAGCATACCCTCGCGCACGTCGGCGTCCAGCGCTGCCCAGACCCAATGGGCGGCCATGGCGAGCTGCGCCGCCCAGAGCGACGACTCCCAATCGTCGCCCCACTGCCCGTCCGAGGTCAGCGGCGCCGTGTGCCGGTCGCCCACCAGGTGATAGGCCACGTTCCAGCGCAGGCAGCGGTTCAGCCGGTCCAGCAGCGTGGCGCGGTCCACCCCCGCCAGCGCGGCATCGAAATGCGGGCTCTGGTAGAGGACGGCATAGCCCATCAGCTCTTGGGCCATGGAGCGGACCACTTCCTCGTTGATGGGCCCGCCCGGCGGCGCCCACTCGGCCATGTCCAGCGAGCCAAAGTGCCCCAGGCTCGCCGAGTCCTCCACCCAATAGCGCTCGATGTGCCGGATATGCTGGCACATCAGTTGCACCAGGTCGGACTCGTTGGGGAAATCGGGGCGCGACGCGTCCAGTGGCTTGAAGGCGGTCATGGCTGCTCCCCTCCTTGCGGCGTGTAGGTCTCTTGCGGCTGGTCGAACCGCGCCACGTAGAGCTTGCCCGTCGTCATGCCCCGCTTCACGTCGCGGACGCATTCGCGGGCCATGTTGGTGTCATAGAGCACGCAGACGCCCGGGCCCTGCGTCAGCACCCGCACGCGCCCCTGGCTCTTGGCCACCGCCGCCGCCAGCGCCTCGGCGGCCTGCTCCCCCTCGACGATCATCGTCACGTAGGCCATCGGCGAACCCTCCTCTCTGGTCGGTTCTGGTAGGGGCCATTCATGAATCGCCCTACCGCCATTGCCCCCAAGGAGCCCCTCTGATAATGAAACACCGGGCCCGCGGGGCGCCCGGTGTCCGGTTGACTAGTACATCATGTGCTCGCGATAGACGTCCAGCGCGTAGCGGTAGCTGTCATAATGGGTGTTGGGCGAGATAGAGTGGTCGGAGGCAAAGACGAGCCGCGCCCCCCGCGCCTTCATCCCCTCGATATAGTCGGCCACCTCGCGCTTGATCAGCGCCTTGTCATTGGACTCAAAGATGCGGGCATCCAACCCGCCGACAAAGGCGACCTTGTCGCCGTATTTCTCGGCAAAGACGAAGGGGTCGTTATCCAGCGCCTTGCGCTCCATGGGGTTCACCGCGTCGAACCCCGCCTCGACGATCAGCGGCATGGCCGCCGCGGTGCTGCCGCAGGTGTGCAACACCACTGGCAGGTCATAGCTGTGGAAAAAGTCCACCAGCTCTTTATAGTAGGGAAAGATCAGCTCGCTCAGCACCTTGGGCGAGGCGAAAAGGCCGTTCTTGTAGCCCAGGTCCTCATACACCCAGACCCCGTTGGGCAGGTCGATGCGCTGGAAGAGGTAGGTATAGTGCTTCTTGAAGAACTCGGTATAGACGCGGTTATAATCGCGCAGCCAGGCGGGGTCCAGCAGCAAGCTCTGGTACATGGTCACGTCGCCCATGCTCTGGCGCATCAGCTCCCAGATGAACATCCCGCCGACAAAGGTCCAGCGCCCCGCCTCCCGCGCCGCATCTATCCGCTTGCGCGCGGCGTCCACGTCCAGCCGCTCCGGGTCCAGCTTGAGCAGGTGCGGCCGATAGTCGCGCTCCCAGACCTCGCGGCTGGTCATCAGGAAGGCGATGTGCTCCGGCGTGCCCGACTTGTGCTTCCAGTATTTGAGCGAGGCCCCCGCGCCGTTGCGCTTGATGTCCCACTCGTCGGTCTCTTCGACCAGCTCGCTATAGTCGCGCCACGGCATCAGGTCGAACCGGCCGCCGCAGCCCACCATGTCGTAGCCAAAGACCTCCCACGCCGGCACCGGCTCGAGGTGCTCGCCTGGCTCGGTCAGCTCTTCCCAGCGACCGTCCTCGGGGCGCCAGCGGCTCTCGCCCGCCTCCTTATAGACGGTGCGCGTCGGGTAGCCCTGGCGCACCCACGCCGCGATGGTATCAGCCCAAGGAGAATCCATCACCGCGACCCGCTCCACGGCCTGGTTGCGCAGCAGGCCGTCCACCACCTCGCATGACGTCAGCATATGCTTGCCTCTCCTTCTCGCCGGATGCGCGCCCCAACGCGCGCCGCATGGGGGGTATCATAGGGGAAAACGCGCCGCTGTCAAGAAAAAACCTCCGAGACCCAGCGGCCTCGGAGGTCAGCAGCGCCGCAGAGCGCTACAGCGTCACTTCCACCCGCGCTTGCCGCGCCGCCGGGTCGAAGGCCAGCAGCGTCGCGCCGTCTTCCACGATGAACGTCCCACTGGCAAAGGCCGCGCGGGTCCCGACCTGCCGCAGCGGCGCGCCGTCCACCGCCACCGCCCGCGCCGCGACCTCGGGCAGCCGCAGGGTCAGCTCGGGCGCGCGCACCGGCAGGTCCAGCGTGATGGTCTCCCCCGCCACCTCCCAGCGCGCCATCTCGCGGGCGCAGGCATAGTTGGTGATCTCGCTGCACTTATGCCAGCGGGTGCGCTCGCCCTGGGGGTCCAGCTCGCGCAGCCGCGCCACCACGGTCTTGAGCGCGTGAAAGCCGCGCCGGTCGTCGTTGTGCATCCCGTACATCCCCTGCCAATGGCTGCAGAGGATCGTCGGGTCGCCCGCGCGGATCAGCGCCGGGAGCAGCCCGCCTTGCAGGTCGGCGGTGATGTAGCGGTCCACGTTCACCTCGCCATAGCCCGTCCAGTTGCCGGTCCAGTCTCCCGTGGCGGCGATGATCTCGCCCACCGCCTGCCCGCGCTCGCGGTCGGGGTACCAGACCGGCACCGCGATGGGGCTGCGCTCGATCCGCTTGAAAAAGTAGGGCGTCGGGTTGCCGGTGATGTAGCGCAGGGCGTTGCCGGCGGCTTTGGCATAGAAATCCAGCGTCCGCCCTCCGAACCCGCCCGGCGAGGTGACGCCTTCCGGGGTGAGGCCCACGTTATCGAGGATGCGGCAGGCCGCGGCGATGTACTCGGTGACCAGCTCTTCCTGGTCCACCGGCAGCGTCTCCCACTCGTACTGCTCCCAGATGCGCGTCGGGAGCGGCTGGAAAGTCTCCAGGTCCACCACAAAGGTGTGGGTGATCATCTCGGGGGTGATGTCAAAGGCGGGGCGGATGGTCTCGCGGCACATGCGCAGCCAGCTCTCCTGCTGCGCGCGGCTGAACATGGGCAGCCCCTGGTCGATGCGCCCCAGCGCCGCCGGGCAGGGGACCACGCTGAACTTGCCGCGCACGCCGTTTTCCAGGCACCATTCGGCCCACTCGCGGGTGAAGGACTCGGGGTGCACCACCGGCACGTCCTCCCAGCGGCGGCTCTGCCCGTCGGCGATATTGCGGTCGCGCATAAAGAAATAGTTGAGGTTCACCAGGACCGTCGAGTCGTCGATGATCAGCGAGATCGGCACGCGGTCCAGGGCGTGGCGGGTCAGTTCGACAAGCATGGGGGCCTCCTTGGACAGAAGAAAAGACCTCAAGGGTCTTTCGAAACCCTTGAGGTCTAGATCGTTACGTCATCTCGTCGAGTTTGCGCCGCACCGCCTCAAGCACCAGGTCGGCCATGCGCAGGGTCTCCTGCGCGGCGCGCTCGGTATAGACACGAGCGGGGATGTTATCCGGCAGGCCGTTGGGACAGCGGGTCGGGATATAGTAGGCGTCAAGCGAAGCCACCTGGTCGCGCAGCGCGCCAAACTCGGCGTCGTGCTCTGCCGCCCAGCGCGCCAGCGCCTCCACCGAGTGGCCCACCACTATTTGCTCGCCCCGTGCATAAAGGAAGGCCTTCAGCGCCTTCTCCGCTACCTGCTGGGCAACGAAACAGGCCAGATGGTAACTCCCGCCGTCCAGCAGCAACTGCCCTCCGTGCCGGTCGGCCTCGGCCTGTTCCAGCCAGCGTCGTCCCTCCCTCAAGGGCTCAGCTCTCATATAGTACCTTGCCTTCCTCCAGCGCCCGCTGAATGAATGGCCGCCCGGCCAAGCGCTCCATCTCGGCTGGCGTGTAGACCAGCAGGTCCAGCGCTACCCGCGGCTGCAGGCGGCGATAGGCCTCCACCGTGCGCTCCAGGAAATCCAGCGGCGTATCCCACACGACCAGCAGGTCCAGGTCGCTGGAGAGGCCTGCATTGCCTCGCGCCGCCGAGCCAAAGAGCACCACCCGTTGCGCCCCCATCTCGGCGGCAGCCTGAGCGAGCCGTGGCGCTTCCGCCTCCAGGTCGGCGATGTGGCGCTCACGGCGGCGGCGCAACTGCTCTCGAATCGACTGCCACTGCTCTTCGGCCATGCCCAAGACCTACCCGGTGATCTCGGTCCACAAGCGCTGGAGCGCCATTCGCACCTGCCGCCAGTCCCCGGCGCTCAGATGCCCAAGCGCGCGATCCACCAATCGCTTTTCCAGCGTTGCCACCTTGTGCAAGCGGGCCACAGACGGCAACAGCAGGCCCTCCGCGCGCCAATCTTGCAACTCGACATCAAAGGCCACGTGTGCGGCCTGGCTCGTGACTCGCGCGACCAACAGATCATCATCCCCTGTATCAGCCAGCACCAGAGCAGGGCGGCGCTTGGCCTCATCCGCATCTGTGAAGGGAAAGGCCATCAGCACAATGTCTCCCGGGCGATAGGTGGGCATAGGTTATGCCTTGTCGTACACGGCATCGGCGGCGGCATACCCCGCCAAGAACTGCTCCGCGGCCAGCTTTGCCCAGTCTGCCCTCTCGCCTGCCTCGCTTTCGTCCACGAGGATGATTAGCCGCAGCATCCGATCGCGAGGCAAAAGCTCGGCGAGATCCTCCGGCAAGCGGATCGTGCCCTCCGAGGCGATCTTGACCGGCAGTTCATAAGCTCTCATATTCATGTCTCCATCACACAGGACATGCAGAACACCTGCCCATATTATATCTCAGATAGCGGCCGCGCCCAAACCCTCCTACCACAGCGACAACTGCGCCGGGGGCCGCCGGCCGTCCAGCAGCACATAGGGCGCGGCGCGCTCCGCCACGGCGCCGACCTTTTTCAGGTCCGCCAGCTCGCGGAACTTGGTCTCCCCTCGCAAATCCACGATCCGCGAGGCCGAGCGCGGCCCCACGCCGGGGATGCGCAGCAGCATCTCGCGGCTGGCCCGGTTCACCTCGATAGGATAGCGCTCCGGGTGGCGGTCGGCCCAGATGCGCTTGGGGTCGGCCTCCATGGGCAGGTTGCCATCCTGGTCAAAGACCAGCTCGCCAAAGCCAAAGCCGTACTGCCGCAGCAGCCAGTCGCTCTGGTAGAGCCGGTGCTCCCGCAGCGGCGCCACCGGCGCATGTCCCTCCAGCGGCGTGTCCGGCACCGGCTGGAACGCCGAGTAATACGCCCGGCGCAGCCGCAACTGGCTATAGAGCCGGCTGGTCGTGGCCATGATCTCGCGGTCGGGCTCGCCCGCCCCGCCCACCACGAACTGGGTGGTCAGCCCGGCGCGGCCGCCGCCCCACCGCCCGCGCGGGCGATAAGCCGCCTCCCGCAGCACCTCCGAGGCCCAACCCAGCCGGCTCAGCAACTCGCCGCCGAACTCTTTGGTGCCGGTGAGCCGCTCCAGCCGCGCGGCGTTGGGCGCCTCCAGGTTGATGGAGACGCGGTCCGCCAGCGCCACCGCCCGCTCGATGGCGGCGCGCTGCACGCCGGGCAAGATCTTCAGGTGGATGTAGCCTTGGAAGCCCTGCTTCTTGCGGATGATCTCCACCGTGTCGATCATGCGCTCCTGGGTGCGGCCCGACCCGCCGCAGACGCTAGAGCTGAGGAAGAGCCCCGTGACCCGCCCGGCCAGCAGCAACTGCTCGAAAAGGTGCGCCAGCTCGTCGGGGGCAAAGCCGGTGCGGCGGCAGTCGCGGCTGGCCCGCTGGGCGCAATAGAAGCAGTCCTTCTCGCAGGCGTTGGTCTGCAAGACCTTGAGCAGCTTGATCCGCCGCCCGTCGGGCATCACCGCCGGATAGATCCAGCGCCCGATGTCGTCGCGGACCCGGTTGGCGGCGGTGCCGCACCCCTCGGCGCAGAGGTCGTAGCGCGCCGCCTCGCCCAGCATCTCGATCTTGCCTGTCGTGTCCATGCTCCGCCCCCAAGGAAACATTTGTTCTAGATGGCGTAAGTATAGCACCGGATGGGCGCGATGTCAAGGGTCCCGCCGCGATTTGCTCTCCGCGCCTATTCGATTATCATGACCCCTGCGCAATCCGTACCAGGAGGTATCCCCATGAGCCTACACATCGCCGCCCAGCCCGGCGAGATCGCCGACGTGGTCCTGCTCCCCGGCGACCCCCTGCGGGCCAAGCATATCGCCGAGACCTACCTGCAGGACGTCCGTTGCTACACCCAGGTGCGCGGCATGTTCGGCTTCACCGGCACCTACCGCGGCCGGCGCATCTCGGTGCAAGGCACTGGCATGGGCATCCCCTCGTCGGGGATATATATCCACGAGCTGCTGGCCGATTACGGCGCGCGCACGCTGATGCGCGTGGGCACCTGCGGCGGGGTGCAGCCCGACCTCCAGCTCGGCGACGTGCTGCTGGCCATTGCCGCCTGCCACGACTCGGCCATCAACCTCCCCCGCTTTGGCGGCGCCACCTACGCGCCCTGCGCCGATTTCTCGCTGCTCAAGGCCGCCCACGACGCCGCGCTTGCCAAGGGCATCCCCGTCCGCGTCGGGCCGATCTTTAGCACCGACGCCTTTTACCACGAGGAGCCCGACTATTGGCGCAAGTGGGCCGCTTACGGCGTGCTGGCCATCGAGATGGAGGCGGCGGGGCTCTATACGCTGGCGGCCAAATTCGGCGCCCGCGCCCTGGCCCTGCTGACGGTGAGCGACGTGATCCCCACCGAGGCACGCGCCACCACCGAGCAGCGCCAGAGCGCCTTCATGCACATGGTCGAGATCGCCCTGGAGGTCGGCGCGGGGGTCTAGTCCACCGCCGAGACGCAGAGAACGCAGAGAGGGCAAAAGGGACGCAGATTCACGCAGATGAACGCAGATAAGGCCTGATCTTGATCCTTCGAATCTGCGTCCCATAATCCTATATCCATGGGGGACACATGACAGGAACCATCGCCATCATTGGCGGGGGCGTGGCCGGCTTGGCTGCCGGCTGCTACGCCCAGATGAACGGCTACGCCTCGCAGATCTATGAGCTGCACAGCATCCCCGGCGGGCTGTGCACCTCCTGGAAGCGCCGTGGCTACACCTTTGACGGCGCGATCCGCTACCTCTCCGGCACCCACCCGCACTCCAAGATTCACCAGCTCTGGGACGAGCTCGGCGCGCTGGAGGGGACCGAGATCCACTATTATGACGAGTTCACCCGCTACATCGGCCGCGATGGCCGCGCGCTGATCGTCTACACCAATATCGACCGGCTGGAGCAGCACCTCTTGGAGCTCTCGCCCCAGGACGCCGACCCCATCCACGAGCTGGCCGGGGCGGTGCGCGACTTTACCCGGATGGAGCTGCCGCTGGACATCACCCCCGCCGATCCGCGCGAGCTGCTCGACATGGGGATGCAGATGATGCCGGTGTTGCTCCCGGCGCTGCGCTGGCGCAATGTCACCGTGCGCGCCTTTGCCGAGCGTTTCCGCGATCCCCTCTTGCGCGAAGCGCTCCCCGAGTTCTTCCAGTTCGCCCCGCCCAACTTTCCCATGATGCTCTTGCTCTCGACGCTGGCCAACATGAACGACATGGAAGCGGGCTACCCCATCGGCGGATCGCTGCGCTTCGCCCAGGGCCTGGCGAGGCGTTATGTCGAGCTGGGCGGGCAGATCCACTGTCGCGCCCGGGTCGAGCGCATCCTGGTGCAAGACAACCGCGCGGTGGGGGTCCGCCTGGCCGACGGCTCCGAGCACCGCGCCGACCGGGTCATCTCGGCCGCCGATGGGCACAGCACCCTCTTTGACCTGCTAAACGGGGAATACCTGAACGAGGAGCTGCTGGCCCGCTACCGCACCCTGCCCAAAAGTAAGTCCATCCTGCAAGTCGCCCTGGGCGTCGCCCGCGATTTTGCCGCCGAGCCGCCCTCGGTCAGCTTCCCGCTCGCTCAGCCCCTCACCCTCGGCGGCATCCCCCACGAGCGGCTGGTGCTCAAGCACTATAGCCTTGACCCCACCCTGGCCCCAGCGGGCAAGTCGGTGCTGAGCGTCTGGTGCGAGGCCAGCTACGGGCACTGGAGAGACCTGAAGGCGCGGTCCGAGCCCGCCTATCGCGCCGCCAAGGACGAGGCCGCCGAGCTGGTGGTCAGCGCGCTGGAGGGGCGTTACCCCGGGCTGCGCGACCAGGTGGAGGCAGTGGACGTGGCCACGCCGCTCACCTACGAGCGCTACACCGCCAACTGGCGCGGGGCCTTTGCCGGCTGGGCGCTCACCACCACCAAGATGAGCATGATGATGGGCGGCGGGATGTCCAAGACCCTCCCCGGCCTGGACCGCTTTCACATGTGCGGCCAGTGGGTGGAGCCCGGCGGCAACGTCGAGCTCTCCGCCGCCTCCGGCCGCGACGTCATCCGCGACCTCTGCCGCCTCGACGCCCGCCCCTTCCAAGCGAGATAAAGGTCACCGCGGAGACGCTGAGGACGCAGAGAGGAACAGGAAGGGAAGGTAGAACGAGCTTGCCTCTCCTACCCCTCCTTATCTCTGCGCGCTCGGCGCCTCTGCGGTGATGTCCTGCCTCTCCTACCCCTCTTTATCTCTGCGCGCTCGGCGCCTCTGCGGTGATGTCCTGCCTCTCCTGCCCCTCTTTATCTCTGCGCGCTCGGCGCCTCTGCGGTGATGTCCTGCCTCTCCTACCCCTCCTTATCTCTGCGCGCTCGGCGCCTCTGCGGTGAGCTTCCTGATCCTCAAGTTGGCATACTCGCCGATGAGGGGCGCCATTTGGCGAAAGCCGATCCGGCCCCCGCCCAGCACCGGCCCATAGCTCGTCCCATCGTCCACCCACCGCAGCACCGGCAGGTCGCGGATGGCAAACTCGACCAGCGGCCCCCGCTTCACCAGGCGGATTGCATAGGGCGGGTCGGCGTCCACCACCGAGGGGAGCGGGTCCGCCCCCTGCGCCGCCAGGTGAAAGCCATAGCTCTTGCGCAGGTTGCAGGTATGGAACGCCCGCTCGCTGGGGGCCTTGCGCCGAAAGTACGAGAGGTGCAGCGCGTCGATATCGCCGTGGTGGTACTGCTCGTACCGGCCGGCCCGCGCCGCCAGCCGCGGGCTAAAGAGGTCCTCGCCCCCCTGGCCGCGCGCCGCGAAAAAGAGGATGCACAGCCCCGGCTCGCGCACCGGCCAGAAATCCCAGGTGATCTCGATCCCGTCCGGGAAATCCTCCGGGCACCAGAAGACCAGGTTCGCCGACTGCCCCTCGCCCGGGTCGCGCAGGTTCTCGATGCGCATCCGCCCGTTGGGGAAGGTGATGCTCGCCTCACCCTCCAGCCGCCAGCCCGCCACGTCGGCAGGCCCCGCCAGCGGATTGCCATAGATCAGCTCGCCGCCGTGCTCATCGTCCATTGGCTTTCTCCTGTCTCTACCAGATGCCCGGCGCCAGCCGGCAGCGCACGGGCCGTGTATCTCGCCAACCTCGCCAGCCTCAGCGCGACGGGTCCAGCAGAACCTTGATCGCCTCCAGCCGCCGCAGCATGGCAAAGGCCTCGCGCCATTGGGTCAGCGGCAGCACGGCGCTGATGATGGCGTCCACCTTGAGCTGCCCCGACCGCATCAGCGTGACGCAGTCATCGAGGTACCGGTTGTTGCCGCCCCATTGGCCGATGATGCGGAGGTTGTCGAAAGAGACCCGCGCCATGTTCACGTTCCAGGGCCCGCGACCCAGCCCGCTCACCGTGATGCGGCCGCCGGGGGCGACATGCTCCACCGCCGCCTCGATGGCCGGGGCCGCGCCGGAGGTCTCGAACCAGCAGGCCGGCGGCGCGGCGCCATCCAGCTTGGCCAGCGCCTCCGCGCTCAGCAGCTCGGCCACGTCCGCGCCCAGCTCGAGCGCCTTGGGCAGCCTGATCTTTTCGTCGCCCGGCCCGCCCAGCACGGTGACATGCGACGCGCCCTCCAGCTTGGCGGCGTTGGCGGTGAGCAGGCCAATGGGCCCCGCCCCCGTCACCACCACGCGGCTCCCCGGCCGCATGCCCATGGCGTCCCGCACCAGGGTGAGGGGGACGCGCACCGTCTCGAATTGGCTGGCCGCCTCCAGCGAGATCCCCTCCGGCGTCCGCCAGAGCGAGCTGGCCGGCGCGCGCATATACTCGGCGAACGCGCCATCGCCGCGATAGCCGGGAAAGGGTTGAAACCCCGTGCGGAAAGAGACCGGGTCGCCGAGGCGGAACTGGGTCACGTTCTGGCCCAGCGCGGCCACCACGCCCGTATACTCGTGGCCGAGGATCACCGGCGGGAAGCAGATGTGCTGCCCCGTCTCGATGTGCAGGTCGCTCCCGCAGATGCCGCAAAAGGTGACCTTCATCAGCACATCGTCGTCGCCGATCCGCGGGATGGGCACGTCCTCCAGCTCCAGGTGCCCCGGGCCAACAGCCGATTTGACCAGCGCTCTCATGGCTCCCTCCCCAGTCTCGATATGGGCCGTCCGTGAATCCTGGGGCATTATAGCCCCCGAGCCTCAGCCCCGCCAAACCGCGCCGCAGCGCGCCTTGCTCGCGACCCCGCCTCCCTGCCCTGCAACGCTCGCCCCCGGACCTCCGGCGACACGCGTTTTCCCTCCCCGCCGATTCGTCCTATACTTGGCCAACTCGTCCACAAGGAGCGCACCATGATCAAGATCGCCGCGATCGGCGCGGGCAGCGTCGGGTTCACCCGCAAGCTCCTCGCCGATGTCCTCAGCGTCCCCGAGCTGCAAGACACCGAGTTCCGCTTCATGGACATCTCGCCGGAAAACCTGGAGATGGCCACCAACCTCTGCCGCAAGATCATCGCCGATAACGGCCTGCCCGCCACCATCCACCCCACCCTGGACCGCCGCGAGGCGATCCGCGGGGCGGATTACGTCCTCTGCACCGCCCGCGTTGGCGGGCTGGAGGCGTTCGGCCATGACGTCGAGATCCCGCTCAAGTACGGCGTGGACCAGTGCGTCGCGGACACCCTCGGCCCGGGCGGCGTCTTTTACGCCCTGCGCACCATCCCCGTGCTGCTGGATATCTGCGCCGACATCCGCGAGCTGGCCCCGCGAGCGCTGTTCCTCAACTATTCCAACCCCATGGCCATGAACTCGTGGGCCGTGCGCCGCGCCGGCGGCGTCCGCTTCATCGGCCTCTGCCACGGCGTCGAAGGCGGCCACGCCCTCATCGCCAAGGCGCTCGGCCTGCCCCCGGCGGAGGTGGATTTTGTCTGCGCCGGGATCAACCACCAGACCTGGTACGTGCAAGTGACCCACCGGGGCGTGGACATGCTCCCCAAGCTGCTGGAGGCCATGGAGAGCAACCCCGAGATCGCCCAGCGCGAGCCCTGCCGCATCGACATCCTGCGGCGCTTTGGCTACTTTTCCACCGAGTCCAACGGCCACCTGAGCGAATACCTCCCCTGGTATCGCAAGCGCCCCGCCGAGATCAAGCAATGGATCTATGACGGGACCTGGATCGGCGGCCGCACCGCCGGCTACCTCAACAACTGCCGCCAGGCCAGCGACGAATACCAGCGCATGTACCCCACCTGGCTGCAAGAGCCCGCCGTCAAGGTCGGGCCGCAGACGCGCTCCTCCGAGCACGCCTCGCACATCATCGAGGCGCTAGAGACCGGGCGGCTGTACCGCGGCCACTTTAACGTGGGCAACACCGGGCTCATCACCAACCTCCCCGACGGCTGCACCGTGGAGCTGCCCTGCTATGTGGATGGCAACGGCGTCTTTCCCGCCTGGGTGGGGCCGCTGCCGCTGCCCTGCGCCGCCACCTGCCGGGTCAGCATCAACGTGCAAGAGATGGCCGTGCAGGCCGCCCTCACCGGCGATCGCGAGCTGGTCAAGCTCGCCGTGCTGCACGACCCCCTCACCGGCGCCGTCTGCAACACCGCGGAGGTCTGGGCCATGTGCGACGAGATGTTCGAGGCGCTGGCGCCCTGGCTGCCCCAATTCAACGGCGAGGGCCGCACCTGGGCCGATCTCCCGCAGCCCGATGGCGGGGCCATCAAGCGCGTCGCCTAGCGCGTCCATTCGCGCAAACCACCTGCGCGAAGCCCATTTGACAAACTGGTTTTTTTATGGTTTAATCAGGTATCGCATGCTCGGCATCGGTGGCCGGCGTGGTTGAACAATCGAACAGCGGATTCCAAGGACGAGAGGAGGTGGGCAACGAACTGACCTGGCGGCCTATCGTCTAGTGCGCATGTGTTTTCTCGGTTTCCCTTTACCCAAAGGAGGACAAGGAATGTCTGCAGAGATCTCACGTCGTAGCTTCTTGAAGCTCACCGCCATGACCGCCGTTGGCATCATGGCCGCCTCGTGCGCCCAGCCCGAGGCTCAGCCCACCAGCGCGCCTGCGCAGCAACCCACCGCCGCCCCGGCCAAGCCCACCGATACCCCGGCCCCGGTCATCAAGTACAAAGAGGCCCCCATGCTGGCCGAATTGGTCAAGGCCGGCAAGCTGCCCCCCGTGGAAGAGCGCCTGCCCATCGAGCCAGCCGTCTGCCCCGTGGCCAAAGAGATCGGCAAGTACGGCGGCACCTTGCACCGCCCGTTCACGGGCGCTTCCGATACGGCGGGCATGGACCGCCTGATCTCCGAGTCGCTCATCCAATTCAGCGCCGATGGCAGCGCCTTCGAGCCCAACGTGTTCAGCAAGTGGGAGATCGCCGACGAGGGCAAGACCTTCACCTTCTACCTCCGCCAGGGGATCAAATGGTCCGATGGCGAGGCCATCACCACCGAGGATGCCGCCTTCGTGTATGAAGACCTGCTCCTCAACACCGAGTATGCCGCCACCCCGCCAGCCTGGCTGAGGCCTGGGGGCCAGGTCGGCACGATGGAAGTGGTGGACGACTTTACGTTCCGGATGAAGTTCGCCAAAGCGTACCCGCTGCTGCTGATCAAGTTCTCCCAGCCGAGCTACTTCCGCCATGCCAAGCACTATTTTACCCAGTTCCACCCCAAGTACACGGACAAGGCCACCCTGGATGCCAAGATCAAGGAAGCCGCGGTGGAGCGGTGGGACCAACTCCTCAACGGCAAGGCCGCCCAGTTCGACAACCCGGCCATGCCCGTCTTTAATACCTGGGTAACCAAGAGCCGCGTGGCGGACACGGTCCACAACCTGGAGCGCAACCCCTACTACTTCAAGGTGGACCCGGAGGGCAATCAGCTCCCCTACATCGATGTGATCCAGCACGAGCTGGTCACCGGCGGCACCGAGATCATCATGACCAAAAACATCGCGGGCGCGTACGAATTCAACGACCGGTACCTTGGCGACCGTGCGGTGCTGATGGAGAACCAGGAAAAGGGCGGCTACAAGATGTACATCTGGACCTCCACCACCGGCGTCAGCCACCAGGTCATGTTCAACATGAGCTTCCGCGCCGACCCGGTCAAGGCCAAATACATCCAGGACCAAAAGTTCAAGCAGGCCTTCTCCTACGCCATGAACCGCCCCGACTATAGCACGGTGATGTTTGCCGGCATGGCCAAGCCCCGCCAGGCCACCGTCATCGACCAGTCGGCCGATTTCGTGGCCGAGTACGCCCAGCGCCATATCGAGTACAATCCGGACAAGGCCAACCAGATGCTGGACGAGCTGGGGCTAGACAAGAAGGACGCCGAGGGCTATCGCATCGCGCCCGAGACCGGCAAGGCCCTCGAGCTGATCCTTTACCTCTCGCAGGGCTATGGCGTCGCGGGCGGCATGGTCGCCGAGTACGCAAAGCAGGTGGGACTGAAGGTCCTCCCCAAGGAGGAGGAGCGCTCCATCCACTACAACCGCATGACGGCTAACGAGCTCGAGCTCTCCATGTGGGGCATGGACGGCGCCATCTATCCCGTCTGGCTCGACTATGCCTACTGGATCGTGCCGTGGGTCCAAGGGTCGAGCCGCATCGGCCCGGCCTATGGCCTCTACCGCGACAGCGCCGGCAAGGACGGCATCGCGCCGGAGGGCGTGGTGGCCAAGGCGCTCGAGATCTATGACCAGGCCTGCGCCGAGACGGACGACGCCAAGCGCATCGTGCTCTGCAAGCAGGTGCTCGATATCGCCTCGGACAACTGCTGGACCTGCGGCCTGGTGCAGAGCACCGACGCGCTGGTCCTGGTCAAGAACAACGTGGGCAACGTCCCGGACAAGGGCATCACCGACTATGTCTTCCGCTCGCCCAAGAACACGCATCCGGAGCAGTACTACTTTAAGAATTAGCGACACTGCATAGCATGGACCGGCGGCGCGATGCCAAGCTCACGCCGCCGGGAGGGTTGACCGACTTGTCCGGCTACGGCGGAGGACTCGCCTCCTCTGGGTGCGTTGCCTTCGCCGTAGCCCTTTACTTGTAGCTTGGAGGACGACATGCTGCAATACATCGGGCGACGGATCCTGCAGATGATCCCGACCGTGTTCCTGATCTCGGTGATCTCTTTCATACTCATCCAGTTGCCGCCCGGCGACTATTTGACCTCCATCGTGGCGACGCTGGCGCAGAGCGGCGACTATCTGGACCAGGACCAACTGGCGCAGTTGAAGCGGCAGTATGGCCTGGGCCAGCCGGTCTATGTGCAGTACGCCAAATGGATGTGGGGCATCCTCAGCCGCGGCAGCTTTGGCCAATCCTTCTTCTGGAACCGGCCGGTGACCGAGTTGATCGCGGACCGCCTCTCCATCACGGTGATCCTCACCCTGACCACCATGATCTTTACCTGGGCCGTAGGCTTACCCATCGGCATCTATTCGGCCACGCACCAATACTCCAAACTGGATTATCTCTTCACCTCCACGTCCTTTATCGGCCTGGCCACCCCCGATTTCATGCTGGCGCTGATCCTGCTCTATCTGGGCGTCGTCTATCTGGGCAAGAGCTACGCGGGGCTTTTCTCGCCCGAGTTCGCTGACGCGCCGTGGAGCTTTGCCAGGCTCGTGGACATGATGAAGCATATCATCGTGCCGCTGATCATCGGCGGCACCTCGGGCACGGCGGGCCTCGTGCGTATCATGCGCGGCAGCCTGCTGGACGAGCTGAACAAGCCCTACGTCATCACCGCGCGCGCCAAGGGGCTCTCGGAGCGCAAGCTGCTCTGGAAATACCCCGTGCGCGTGGCCATCAACCCCTTCGTCAGCACCATCGGCTGGACGCTGGCCTCGCTCTTTTCCGGCGGCACCATCATCGCCGTGGTCCTGGGCCTGCCCACGGTCGGCCCGCTGATGCTAAGCGCCCTCATGGCGCAGGACATGTACCTGGCCGGGAGCATCCTCTTTATCATGAGCATCCTGACGGTGATCGGCACGTTAATCTCGGACCTCCTGCTGGCCTGGGTGGATCCGCGCATCCGCTTCGAGGGAGGTGGCCGATGAGCCAGAGCGAGGTTCGCGCCCAGACTCTGCCCGAGGCGGAGGCGCCCACTTCAGCCGCCGAGGCCGAGGAGAAGGTCCTCACCGCCTCGCAGTGGCAACTGATGTGGTGGAAGTTCCGCCGCCACAAGATGGCCATGTTCGGCGGCGCCTTTGTGTTCTTGATGTATCTCTGCGCCGCCTTCTGCGAGTTCCTGGCGCCGTATCCGCTGGATATGCGCGACTCGAAACACGTGACTGCGCCGCCACAACTGCTCCGGTGGCGAGATGACGAGGGCAATTTCCACCTGCGGCCCTTCGTCTATGGCCTCAAGGAGCATGTGGATCCCATCTCCTGGCGGCGCACCTTCACCGAGGACCCAGCGCAGATCTATCCGGTGTACCTGTTCGCCCGCACACACCCCTACAAGTTCTGGGGGCTGTTTGAAACCAAGGTGCACCTGTTCGGCGTCAAGGGCGAAGAGGCGACCATCTTTTTGCTGGGGTCGGACAGCATGGGCCGCGATCTCTTTTCGCGGATCCTCTACGGGGGGCGCATCTCGCTCTCCGTCGGCCTGCTGGGCGTGTTGCTGAGCCTGGTCATCGGCGCGGTGCTGGGCGGCATCTCGGGCTACTATGGCGGCCTGATCGACAACGTCATGCAGCGCCTCATCGAGGTGCTGCGCTCGATACCCCACATACCTCTCTGGATGGCCCTGTCCGCGGCGCTGCCGCCAGGCCTGCCGCCGCAGCAGACCTACTTTGGCATCACCCTGGTCCTGGCCGTCATAGGCTGGACCGGCCTGGCCCGCGTCACCCGCGGCAAGATCCTCTCCCTGCGCGACGAGGATTTCGTCATGGCCGCCAAGATCTGCGGCACCTCCGAGACGCGCATCATCGTCCGGCACCTGCTCCCCTCCTTCTTTAGCTACCTGATCGTGTCGGTCACGCTCTCCATCCCCGGCATGGTCATGGGCGAGACGTCCCTCAGCTTTCTGGGGCTGGGCATGCGCCCGCCCTACACGAGCTGGGGCGTGCTGTTGAGCGAGGCGCAGAACATCGGCAACATCGCCCACCGGCCCTGGATCCTGATTCCGGGGCTCTTCCTGATCGCCACCGTGTTCGCCTTTAACTTTCTCGGCGATGGCCTCCGGGACGCCGCCGACCCGTATACGCGGTAGAGGGCCTGTGCTAGGCCCCAAGGATCTTGGAAGACCCTTGGGGCCTTTCTTTTTGACTTATCGGCGCAGGTGTGCTATGATGAGCGCCGTCAACCGCATACGCACCCGGCCGGGGCGCGCGACGCCGCGCGCGGTGATGTCCGCCAGGGGTGAAGTCCGGTGCAAATCCGGCGCTGTCCCGCAACTGTGGAAGGAAAACAGGTCCTCCTGTTTTCCTCAGCCAGATCCCCTATCCCGCCAGGTCCCGCACAACCTTCGCGAGAAAGGGGGTAGGGAAGCATCTTACAACCGGCAGGTCGATAAACCTCCTTGGGATTCTCGCAAGGGGGTTTTTTGTTGCCAGCAACGGGTAGGGGCGGTTCATGAACCGCCCTGCCTACAACACAACCTTGGAGGTTACCTTTGCGCACGCTACGTTCTCTCATGGTTCTCGTCTTGGCGCTGGCCCTGGTCGCCAGCCTCGCCGCCTGCCAGTCCGGCCCCAAGGCCGCGGGCACCCTCACCGACGACGCCGGCCGCGCCGTCGAGCTGACCAAGGTGCCGGAGCGCATCGTTTCGCTGGCGCCCAGCAACACCGAGATCCTCTTCGCCCTGGGCCTGGGTGACAAGGTCGTGGGCGTCACCGATTTCTGCGACTATCCCGCCGAGGCCGCCTCCATCGCCAAGATCGGCGGCATCGAGCCCAACGTCGAGTCCATCGTCGCCCTCGAGCCCGACCTGGTCCTCGCCATCGGCGGCAGCCCCATCGTCGCCTCCATCGCCGGCAACGTCGAGCTGCTGGCCAAGTTCGAGCAACTCGGCCTCAAGACCCTCATCCTCGCCCCCACCAACCTGGACGGCGTGCTGGCCGATATCGCCCTGGTGGGCCAGGCCGCCGGCGCCGAGGAGGCCGCGACCAAGCTGGTCGCCGAGATGCAGGCCAAGGTCAAGAGCGTCACCGACAAGACCGCGAGCCTCTCCAGCCGCCCCGTCGTCTTTTACGAGCTGGACGCCACCGACCCGGCCAAGCCCTTCACCGCGGGCCCCGGTAGCTGGCACGACACCTTTATCGCCATGGCTGGCGGGGCCAACGCCGCCGCCGACGCCAAGTCCCAGTGGGCGCAGCTCAGCGCCGAGGAAGTGCTGGCCAAGAACCCGGACATGATCATCCTGGGCGACTCGAACTGGGGCGTGAACGCCGACGCCGTCAAGGCCCGTCCCGGCTGGGCGGCCATGAAGGCCGTGCAATCCGGCGCCATCTATCCCATCGACGACAACCTGCTCAGCCGCCCGGGCCCGCGCCTGGCCGATGGTCTCGTCGCCTTGGCCCGGATCATCCATCCCGAGCTGTTCGAGTAAGCCGCATGAAACGACCTGACAGGTTCCCGAGTCCGTCCGCACCTGGCGCCGTCTTGCCGCGGCAGCCGTTCTCTCGGCTCGCGCGCGCCCGCCGGGAACCCGTCAGGCGCCCCTCATGTAGTAGCGATTTCAATCGCTCCCGTCCGCATCCGGAGCGACTGAAGTCGCTACTACATCCCGGCCCGTCCTCCTCAGGTAGTAGCGATTTTAATCGCTCCGGGGAGCCCCGCCCATGATTCACAAGCGTCCCGCCCGCTCCGTCGCCATCCTCGCCCTCCTGGCCGCGCTCATCGGGGCGATCCTGATCGCCGTCTCGCTGGGCACCGTGACCATGCCGCTGCGCAATGTCGCCGGCATCCTCTGGAGCCGCCTGGCCAACCCCGCCGCGCTGGCCCGCTGGCCCGAGACCGACGTCGCCATCATCTGGCAACTGCGCCTGCCCCGCGTGCTGACCGCCGCGCTGGTGGGGGCGGCCCTCTCCGCCGCCGGCGTGGTCTTTCAGGGCCTGCTGCGCAACCCCATGGCCGACCCGTACATCATTGGCACCTCCGGCGGCGCGGCACTGGGCGCCACGCTGGCGCTGCTGCTGCCCGCCGGATGGGTCTGGCTCGGCTTTACGCCGGTGCCGGTCTTTGCCTTTGTCGGCGCCATCTCGGCGGTGCTGTTCGTCTATAACATTGCCCGCGTCGGCCCCAAGACGCCCATCACCACGCTGCTCCTTTCGGGGTTCGCCTTTAGCTCGCTGGCCTCCGCCGCCATGTCCTTCCTGATGACCGTCAGCGGCAACACCATGCGGCGCATCGTCCTCTGGATGATGGGCGGGATCAGCGCCACCGGCTGGCAGCCCCTCGCGGTGGTGACGCCGCTGGTGGTCCTGGGCATCATCCTCGCCTACGTCCTCTCCACCGAGCTGAACGCCTTTCTCTTGGGCGAGGAGCAGGCCGCCCACCTGGGCGTGCACGTGGAGCGGCGCAAGATCGGCCTCTTGGCGCTGGGGGCGCTCCTCACCGGCGCCGCCGTCTCGGTGAGCGGGCTGGTGGGCTTTGTGGGGCTGGTCGTCCCCCACCTCTCGCGGCTCATCTTTGGCCCCGACCACCACACGCTTCTCCCCGCGGCGACCCTCAGCGGCGGCATCTTTCTCGTGCTGGCCGACCTGCTGGCGCGCATCCTCATCGCTCCGTCCGAGATCCCCGTGGGCGTGGTGACCGCGCTGCTGGGCGCGCCGTTCCTCATCTACCTCTTGCGCCGTAGCAAAAAGGAGTACACCTTCTGATGAACCCGCGACCGCTCTTGCAGGCCGAAAACGTCCACTTCTCCTACAGCGGCCAGCCGCTCTTGCAGGGCATCGACCTGGACCTCTTCCCGGGCGACCTGGTGGGCATGATCGGCCCCAACGGCTCGGGCAAGACCACCCTGATCAAGCTCCTCAGCGGCATCCTGCGGCCCCAGCGCGGGCAGGTTTGGCTGGGCGGCCAGCCGCTTCGCGGCCAGACGCGCCGCCAGATCGCCCGGCGCATCGCCGTGGTCCCGCAAGAGCTGGTGGTGCCTTTCAGCTTTACCGCGCGCGAGATCGTCGAGATGGGGCGCACCCCCCACGTCCGCCCCTGGCACGGCGAGACCCCCGCCGACCGGGAGGTGGTGGAACAGACCCTGGCCGCCACCCACACCGATATCCTGGCCGAGCGCCCCTTCAACGAGCTATCCGGCGGCGAGCAGCAGCGCGTGGTCATCGCCATGGCGCTGGCCCAGCAGCCCGAGGTGCTGCTGCTGGACGAGCCCACGGTCCACCTGGACATCAACCACCAGATCGAGATACTGGAGCTGCTGGCGCAACTCAACCGCGAGCGCGGGCTCACCGTGCTGGCGACCATGCACGACCTCAACCTGGCCTCGCTCTATTTCAACCGCCTCACCATGCTGAACCAGGGGCGCATCGTGGCCGAGGGGACGCCGGAAGAGGTGCTGCAAGAGGAACGGCTGCGCGAGGTCTTTCAGGCGGCGGTGCGGATTCAGCCGCACCCCACCCGCCAGCGCCCGCAGGTGATGGTGCTGCCGATCGTGGGGTAGACGGCGTGTCGCCCTTGGGGTTAGGACACGTGCGCGAGAATGGCTGCCTCGAAGCGCTCGAAATCGATCAGGCCGCTGCGCAGCGTCTCGTATACGATCTCGTCATCGACTTGCCAGTAGAGATGCACGAGCCTGTTCCGCATCCCCACCATCTGGCGGGCGGTATCCACAAACTCGGCTGGGATCACGCCATGCTCGGCCAACACCACAAAGCTGTCGGCATAGCTATCCGGGGCGCGCCAGCCGCGCCTGGCGATGAGATGATTGGCGGTGTCGATGCAGCACTCCACCGCGACCTGCAGGTAGTACCTAGCGGCCCCCAGGCGGATCCTGTCGCGCAGCAACTCATCGCGGGGCGTCTGCGCCAGCTCGCGCAGCATCTCCAAGCTATCTTCCAGGCGACGCAGGTACCCCTCAACCACTCCTAGATCAACCATCGCTCCGTACCCCCCGTCGGCGCAGGTCAGCGCGCACCCGCTCGAAGAAGACCTGGCGCATCGCCTCGGCCACCGGCTGATAGTCGAAGAATCGCTTGCGCGTATAGACCTCGTACCTGACCCGGAAATCCTCGTCGCGGCTGTAAAGCAGAATCCCCTCGCTGACCACGCGCCCCTGCACCATGAGCGGCGCCGCATCGACGCTGCGAACGTCGGCCTCGCGCACCCCGCAGCGCTCCTCCACCTCCGCAGCGATCCTCAGCTCCAACAGCATTCGATCGTAGGCGGCTAGCGCGATGCCCGGGGTGAGCACCAGCGCGATATCTATGTCGCTGGAGCGCCGTGGACGCCCCTCCGCCACCGAGCCGTATAGATATGCCAGCATCACCGGCCGGCCTGCCACGATACCCGGAAGCTCGGCCCGCAGGCACAGCAACAGGCGCTCTCGATCGGGCGCGTCCATCAAGTCCTGGGGTTGCATCGCTCTCCCTTGCTTCCTGCGCTGCCCTGGCACAGCCTGTGGCGACGGCCTGGGCGGGCGCTCACCACTCCCACACCCATAGTATAGGACAACTCGCCGCCGACTCCAAACAGTTGCCAACTTGACTTCTGGCCCCGACTGGCTAACATAAGCAGGTTGATCCTGCGCGATTTGCCACTGGAGGGCCCATGCTCGTTGATTCCATCCTGCAAGCCATCGGCCACACGCCGCTGGTGCGCCTGAAAAAGCTTTCGACCGGCAACGTCTATGCCAAGGCCGAGTTCCTGAACCCCGGCGGCAGCATCAAGGACCGCGTCGCCCGCCACCTCATCGAGTCGGCGGAGCGCGAGGGCGCGCTGCGCCCCGGCATGACCGTCATCGAGGCCACCTCCGGCAACACCGGCATCGGCCTGGCCCTGGTGGGCGTGCAAAAGGGCTATCGCGTTATCTGCGTCATGCCCGATAATGCCAGCGAGGAGCGCAAAAAGATCATCGCCACCTTTGGCGGCGAGACGATCCTCACCCCCGCCGCGGCCTCCCTCCCCGGCTGCCTGAGCTGCCTGCGCGAGATGGTCGCCGCCGACCCGGCGGCGTATTTCGTTGCCAACCAGTTCGCCAACCCGCACAACCCCGAGATCCACTATCAGGAAACCGCGCCCGAGCTCTGGGAGGACATGGAGGGGCAAGTGGACATCTTTGTGGCGGGGGTGGGCAGCGGCGGCACCCTGCAAGGCATCGCCCAGTTCCTGAAGGAGCGCAACCCCGCGGTCAAGATCGTGGCCGTGGAGCCGCGCAACAGCGCCGCCCTCTTGGGCCACGAGCCGGGGCTCCACGCCATCCAGGGCATCGGCGACGGCTTTATCCCCGACGTGCTGGACCTCAAGCTGGTGGACATGGTCTTTACCGTCACCGACGACGAGGCCGTGGAGACCACCCGCCGGCTGGCGCGGGAGGAGGGCCTGCTGGTGGGCACTTCCTCGGGGGCCAATGTCTTTGCCGCGCTGCACATGGACAATGGCCGCAACCGCGTGACCACCATCCTCCCCGACCGGGCCGAGCGCTATTTCAGCACCGCGTTGCTCTAGCGCGGTTGGCCCGCCGCCGCGATGGTGGTACAATGCCTGCACCCTTTGACAGGCTCAGGGTGCCCCGACCAGCATGCTGAGCGCGGCGCGGAGCGCCGATGTCGAAGGGTGCGCCTGTCGGAACGCAACCGCAAGCCTGTATAGGGAGAGTCCTCATGCCGCAGATGGAAGATAGCGTCCGCATCCGCACCCTCGATGGGCAATACCGCATCATCGGCGGCGGCTTTCAAGAGATGCTGGCCCTGGTGCGCGATTTCACCGGGCGCCGCTACCGCCCCGACGAGCGCATCTGGGAGATTCGCCTCACCTCCCAGGAGGTACAAAAAGCCGCCGAGGAGGCGGGCTTTCACCTCACCTCGGATACCGAGATGGGCCACGCCCTGCAGGCGCCCTCCAATCGCCCCCGCCGCGGCGCGGCCGACCGGGTGATGGTCCGCGTCGGCGCTGACGAGCGGGCCGTGGTGGGCGGCGTCTTTGCCGACATGCTCGAGGTCATCAAGGCCGTGGAGGGGCGGCAATGGCTCCCCCGCGAGCATGTCTGGAAGCTCCCCGGCACGCTGGACGAGGCCCAAGCCAAGCTGGGCCAGATCGGCTACCGCTTGGTGACCCAGGAGGAGGCCGACCAACTCCCCGCCACCGAGTCGGAGCGGGTGCCCCCGCCGCCCCCGTCCGCGGCGGCCCAAGCCCCTCGCCGCGACCAGATCCGCATCCGCACCACCGAGGGCGAGGCCCTGGTGGTGGGCGGCGGCTTTCGCGATATGCTCCAGGCCATCAAAGAGATCGAGGGCCGGCGCTTTGTCTCCGACTCTAAACTGTGGGACATCCCCGGCTCGCTGGCCGCGGTCAGGGCCGTGCTGGCGGAGCGAGGCTACGCCGTGGAGCTCCCCGGCGAAGCGCCCGCGGCGCCTCCAGCCACAGGCGCCTCGCCGGAGTCCGCGCGGCCCGCTCCCGCGCCCCAGCCCGAGCCCGACGAGGAGCCGCCCTTTTTCTTTGGCGACGAGCCCCCTGACGACGAGGACGACCCGGGCTATTAGCGCCCGGAATGGCGAGAAGCGCCCCTCCCCGCTACCCCCTCCCCCGACGCATCGGGGGAGGGGGACGGGGGAGAGGGCCTGCCCGGGCGGCGAGGAACGCCGATGAATCGGCCACTACAAACTGGGACGATCAGGTTGGTGGCGCGCCGACCTTCCTGGCGTCACCGCATCCCGCGATATGCGATTAGCGATCCGCGATTAGCGATAAGCCAACCCACCCGGAGGTCCAAACATGTCCAAGGACAAGCTCGCCCTCTATGGCGGACAGCCAGCCCGCCCCACCGCCTGGCCCAACACCTACCCCGGCGCGCTCTCCATCGGCGCCGAGGAAGAACAGGCCGTGCTCGAGGTCATCCGCAGCCAGAACCTCTTTCGCTATTACGGCGCGGCGACCCCCTCGCTGAACAAGGTCAAGTCCTTCGAGCAGGCCTTCGCCGCCTATGCCGGGGCCAAGCACGCCCTGGGCGTCACCTCCGGCACCGCCGCGCTGATGACCGCCCTCGCCGCCGCCGGGATCGGCCCCGGCGATGAGGTGATCATCCCCGCCTATACCTGGATCGCCACGGCCACCGCCGTGGTCTGGAACATGGGCATCCCCGTCATCGCCGAGGTGGACGAGACCCTCACCCTGGACCCCGACGACGTGGAGCGCAAGATCACGCCCCAGACCAAGGCGATCATGCCGGTGCACATGCGCGGCGCCCCCTGCAACATGGAGCGGCTGATGGCCATCGCCAAAAAGCACGGCCTCATGGTCATCGAGGACACCGCCCAGGCCAACGGCGGCTACTTTCGGGGCCAGCACCTGGGGACCTTTGGGCACATCAACGCCTTTAGCCTGCAATACAGCAAGATGATCACCACCGGCGAGGGCGGCGCCGTGCTCACCAATAGCCACGAGCTCTACCGCCGCGCCCAAGCCTATCACGACGGCGGCGGCATCTGGCGCAAGACCGAGGGCGACCTGGGGGATTTCCTGCCCTTCACCGGCGTCAACTTTCGCATGACCGAGATCACCGGCGCGCTGGCGGGGATCCAGCTCGGCCGGCTGGAGGGGCTGCTGGCGCGGCAGCGAGCCGCCAAGGCGCGCATCACCGCCGGCACGGCGGCGATCTGCCAGGCCAAGGGCTTTGCCGCGCGCCCCAGCAACGACGCCGCCGGCGATGTGGGCGTCTGCCTCGTCTATCTGCTCCCCGACGCCGACGCGGCCCAGCTCTTCGCCAAGGCCCTCAGCGCGGAGAACATCAGCGCCCACACCCTCTTTACCCCAGCGGTGGAGGATTGGCACGTCTATTACCACTGGGGGCCGATCATGGAAAAGCGCACCGCCAACCGCCTGGGCTGCCCGTGGACCTGCCCCTATTACGAAGGGCAGTACGCCTACCGGCCCGACGCCTGCCCTCGCTCGCTGGAGCTGCTGGGCCGCGCCGTCCATGTGGACCTGAGCCCCATGGTGACGGACGCGGACGCCGACACGGCCATCGCGGGGATCACCAAGGTGGCGGAGGCGCTGCTTTAGCCCAACTCGCGCGCCCAGCGCTCCCGCAGCTCGTCGAGGTTGCGCACGACCCAATCGGGTTGCCGCGGCGAGGCGGCCAGCATCGCCGGCGTGGTCAGGCCGGTGAGCACCAGGATGCTGCCCATGCCCATCGCCGCGGCCCCGGCCACGTCCGAGTCCAGCCGGTCGCCCAGCATGGCGCTGGTGGCTGGCTCGGCGTTCAGGCCGCGCAGCCCCGCCTCAAAGATCGCCCGGTGCGGCTTGCCGATGGGGATCGCCTGGCACCCCGTGGCCGCCATGATGGCCGCGGCAAAGGCCCCCGCCCCCGGCAGCGGCCCCCGCGGCGAGGGGTCGTTCACGTCCGGGTCGGCCAGCACCAGCTTGGCCCCGCGGTGGATGGCGATACAGGCCGTCTCCAGTTGGTCATAGTCGAACTTGGGCGACCAGCCGACCACCACATAGTCGGGCTGCTCGGCGTCCAGCGCGCACCCGCCCACCTGGACCACCTGCTCCTCCAGGGTCTCGCCGCCGATCACATAGGCCCGGCGGCCCGGCCCTTGTTTGGCCAGATACTCCGCCGCGGCCAGCCCGGCGGTGAAAATCGGCACATCGCTGGCGTCGATGCCATAGCCCGCCATCTTGGCGCGATGCCCCTCCGGCCAGCGGTTGGTGCCGTTGGTGGCAAAGGCGAAGCGAATGCCCCGCTCCCGCAGAAAGCTCAGGAACTCTTGCACCCCCGGCAGCGTGGCGCCGTCGAAATAGATCACGCCATCCATGTCGATGAGCAACGCGCGAATCCGGGCCAGCGACCGGCCCACGGATGGTTCAGCGTCCAATGCACAACCTCCCCCAGTCTTTCCCGCCAGTTTACCCGAAACCTCGCGCGCGGTCAAGCCGAAGACGGCCTCCCCCTCCCCCAACGCGTTGGGGGAGGGGGCCAGGGGGAGAGGGGCCTTCCCCGTATCCCCTCGCCCCGCGCGCCGTCTATTATCGCAGGGAGCATCCATCCCGTTGCCCCGGGGTCGTCGCGCGCGCCTGCCGCCCGCCGCCCCGCCGCGGTTCTCTGGACAGCAGCGTTTTTTCGTGTTATGATGTGGTCGATACTTGGCGGAGCGCCTCGCTTCCTTTGGCCACCAAGGGGGGACGGAGGCAGCGCACGGTGAACGAGCTGGCCCAGCCCAACCAACGCGCACGTAGAATGGCTCCAGGCCCATGCGCCTGCGAGTAAGGAGGACGTTCATGAACAAGGGTAAACGGCGGCGCTTCCTGCTGACGTCCCTGCTTGGCTTGGCCCTGGTGGCCGCCCTGCTGCTGGCGATCTCGGCCCCGGCCAGCGCGCAGGTCATCCCCGAACCAGGTGAGGCCAGCCTCCAAGCCCAGGTCGAGCTGGCCTGGGGCCCACCCAACACCCCCGACCCGGCCAATTCGTCCATCAGCGCCGACCCCAGCACCATCCGCGCCGATGGCTTTTCCCAGTCCACCCTCACCGCCCGCATCCGCGACGCGGCAAATAACGCCGTGGCCCCGCAGCAGTTGGTCGGCTTTGCCGAGGCCACGGGCTGCGGCGAGGTCAAGACCGCCTATGTCGAGGCGGAGAGCCCCGCGGTGGCCCAATCGGCCGGCCACTGGACGACCGTCGCCGCGCCGAGCGCTTCCGGCGGCCACTATCTCACCGCCAACGGCCAGACCAACCCGACCGCTTATGTCGAGTGGGCCTTCTGGGGCGAGGGCGTCACCGTGGTGCTGGCCACCGGCCCCGATGGCGGCACCGTCGGCTTTGACGTGGACGGCAGCCCCGTCGGCTCCTTCAGCCTCTATACCGCCTCGCCGGCCTGGCTCGTCGAGCGCATCGTTCCCACCAAGCTGGCCGCGGGCGCCCACACCATCCGCGTCCGCGCCACCAACCTCAAGGATCCCGCCTCCAGCGGCTACCTCATTCGCCTGGATGCCTTCCGCTCCGGCATCTATGTGCTCGAGAGCGGCGCCAACGCGGGCAACGCCGTGATCCCCTTCACCGCCGATACCTCCGCCTGCACCGCCCTGATCGCGGCCGCCGCGGTGCGCGACGGCTACGAGCCCTGGTTCGAGATGCTCGCCCACGTGACGAACGAGGCTTCGGTGCCCACCGTCATCACGCTGGTGGCGGACCCGACGACGATCAACGTGGATGGCGCCAGCTCGGCGCTCACTGCCACCGTCACCGACCAGTTCACCTTGCCCGCGTTGGACGGCGTCGAGGTCTGCTTCTCCACCAGCCTGGGCGACCTGGCCGTCACCGCCCCCTGTCCCACCATCTCGGGCGGCGCAGGCCAGGCCACCAACACGCTCGGTCCCGGCGCCGTCGCTGGCGATGCCGTGGTCACGGCCAGCGTCACGGGCTATGTCATCGATGACACCGTGATCGTGACCATCAACGGCGGCGCGCCTGCCACCGTCACGGTGACGCCGGACCCCGGCGCCACCTCCTGCAGCGACAGCCGCATCTTTACCGCGCTGGTCCAGGACGCCTACGGCAACCCAGTGGCTGGCGTCTCGGTCACCTTTTCCGCCACGCTCTCCGGCTCCTGGAACGTCAATCCGGCCCTCACCGATCCTGCCGGCGAGGCCCAGTCCATCTTTACGGGCAGCCAATCCGGGACCGGCACGATCACCGCCATCGCGGGCGCCGCCTCCGGCTCTGCGGCGCTCACCGTGCATACCGGCCCAGCGGCGACGCTCTCCTGCAGCGCCGCCGACGCCAGCATCCTGGCCAGCCCGGGCCTGGACTCGACCACGATTACCTTCACCGGCCAGGATAGCTGCGGCAACCTGCTGGAGGGTCGCATCATCAGCGTCACCACCTCCCTGGGCTCGCTGGTCGAGGACTGCTACGCCCGCGACCAGGCCGAGGACGGCCCTCCCGTGGCCCCGACGGGGCCCGGCTGGTCCCCCGCCAACGCCATCGCCGGCTATGACGGGACCGGCTACATGCTCACCAGCGTCCAGGGTTCCAGCCTGGGATGGTCCTTCGAGGGGACCGTGGCGGGCTTTCGCTACCTGCGCAGCATCAACTCGGCCCGCATCCGCGTCTGGATCGATGGCGCCGTGGTGGACGTCTTTTCCGCCAACCGGCTCCTCGCCTCGACCTGGGCCACCTGGACCTCGCCGCCCCTGGCCGCGGGCCCGCACCTCATCGAGGTGGAAAGGCGCGAGCACGCCGTCGGCGACACCATCTATGTCGACTATTTCGAGACCGGCTGCACCTTCGCAGGCGGCGACGCCACCGTGACCCTGGTCTCCACCGACATCGTGGGGACGGCTATCATCACCGGCACGGTGGACGGGCTGACCTGCGCGGCCTCGGTGGATTTCGTCGCCGGCCCGGCGGATACCATCCGCATGATCCCCGATACAGTGGTCAACGCCACCTGCGGCGCGGATGTCCTTGTCCGCGCGCGGCCCAAGGACGAGTGGCTCAACGACCTGCCTGAGGGCACCCTGGTCACCTTTTCCGACGACCTCGGCGGCTCCTTCTCGCCCAACCCGGCCCCTGTCGCCGCCAACGGGCGCGCCTCCACCCACTATACCGGCCATATCGCCGGCACCGGCACCATCACCGCCACCGTGGGCGCGGTCTCGGGCTCGGTCTCCCTGGTCACGGTTCCGGACGCTACGCCCTTTGCCCTGGCCGTGTCCCACACCCCCAGCTACATCCCGGCCGATGGCCTCAGCACCGCCGTGATCACGGCGACGGTCACCGACAAGTGCGGCAACGGCATCCAGGGCGTCTCGGTGGGCTTTGCCACGACCCGCGGCGGCATCGGCACGCCGGTCCTCACCGACGCGGACGGGGTCGCCGTCTCGACCCTGACCTCCGACCTCACCAAGGGGCTGGCGGTGGTCACCGTCACCGCCGGGGCGCTCTCGGACGACTCGACCGAGATCTATTTCGTGGGTGAGGCCGCCGCGATCGACCTGACGCCCAGCGTCTCCACCATCGGCATCGCCGGCTGCGACACGCCCACCTGCACCGTGATCACGGCGCAGGTTCGCGATAGCCTGGGCAATCCCGCCGCCGACGGCCAGACCATCCGCTTTATCACCAACCTGGGCACGCTGGATAGCGACCCCTGCATCAAGTTCACGCAGGGCGGCGTCGTTACGGCCACCTTCTGCTCCACCAACATCGCCGGGACGGCCGTCATCACCGCGCAAGTCTCCATCCCCAGCCCCGACCTCTTTGGCGAGACCACGGTGACCGTCAAGTCCTGCCCGCTGGCAACCTTTAGCTTTGACCTGATCGCCACGCCGCAGCAGGTCGGCGTCCCCTTCAACATCACCATCCACGCCCGTGATCAGTACGGCAACCCGGTCAGCGACTATGCCGGGCCCGCCGAGCTGAGCAGCACGCCGGCAGGGCTGGTGAGCCCCCTCGCCACGGGCCCGCTGGTAGGCGGCGACTGGACCGGCCCGGTGGTGATCGACCAGGCCGGCTGGGCGGCGCTGCAGGTCTGCGAGGGACTGGTCTGCGCCTGGAGCAACGTCTTTCAGGTCCTCGGCGCAGCGACGCCGACCCCCACCGCCACGGGCACGCCGGTGACGCCGACGCCCACGGCCACGCCCACCGCCACCGCCACGGTCGCGCCGGGGCTGGCCACCATCCTCGGCTCGGTGAGCCTGCAAGGGCGGCCCGGCGCGCCCGACCCGTCCTGGGTCACGCCGCTGCGCGTCCACGTGGGCGGCTTCAGCTATAACGTGACCACCAACCCATCCGGCGCCTTTGTGATCAACAACGTGCCCACCGGCGTCTATGACATCACGGTCAAAAGCCCGCGCACCCTCCTCAACCAGCGCCTGGGCGTCAACCTGGCCGCCGGGGATAACGTGCTGGACTTTGGCACGCTGCAAGAGGGCGATGCCAGCGACGATGACGTGATCGATATCGCCGACTTTTCCATCCTGCGCACCGTCTTTGGCACCAGCGCCGCCAGCGCCGACTTTAACCAGGACGGCATCGTCGATATCACCGACTTTTCACTGCTGCGCTCCAACTTTGGCGAATACGGGCCCATCAGCATCAGCGCGATGGGCAAGCGGCTCGGCGAGGCGCTGCGGAGCCTTGCCTCCTTCGCGGGACTTGCGCGGTCGGCTGGCCTGGCGGCCTCCTCCGTCACCCTGGCCCTGCAGCCCTTGCCGCTCTCCGTCAACCCAGGGGATACCTTTGACGTCCGCATCGCGGTGCAGTCCGGCGCCCAGCAACTGGACGCGGCGCAGGCCTATGTGGATTTCGACCCGGCCTATCTCGAGGTCGTCTCCGTCACCGGCGGCGGCGCCTTTGCCGTCGAGTTCCAGAACTCGTACGACAACACCACCGGCCGCGTCGATTACGCCGCGATCACCCTCTTTGGCACCCTGCCCAGCGGCAACTTTGACCTGGCGACCATCCGCTTCCGCGCCAAGGCCGTGGCTGGGACCTCGGGACTCTCCTTCGGGCTCGTCGCGCCGCGCCAGACCAAGGCGACCTACGGCGGCGAGCCGATGGAGCTCGTCCTGGTGGGCGGGAACGTGACCGTCCTGGGCGCGGGGCCGACGAGCACGCCCACGCCCACCCTGACTCACACGATGACGCCCACGCCGACGGCCACCGAACCGATACCCGGAACGCCGACGCTCACCAGCACGCCCACCGCGACGCAGGTCTTGCCCCCGACCGTCACGCCGACGCCGTCGGCCAGCCCGGTCCCCGGCGCGGTGACGCTGTCCATCATCCCGGCGACCAAGATCGCCTACCTGGACGACCTCTTTACCCTGGATGTGGTCATCCGCGCCGACGCGACCCTGGTGGACCTGGCGCAGGTCTATCTCAACTTTGACCCGGCTTACCTGACCGTGGTGGACCTGGCGGGCAACCCCGCCGCCTCCGCCATCCCCGGCGTCGCCCTGGCGACGGTGCTGGAGAACAGCGTCGATAACGCCCTGGGGCGCGTCAATTTCAAGGCCGTCGATCCGGCCGATCCCGCCACCGGCACCTTTACCGTGGCGACCATCCGCTTCCGCGCCAAGGCCGCCACCTGGGGCTCGCCGCTCAACTTTTGGTTCGTCGCCCCGCGGGAGACCCGCGTCGAATATCAGGGCAGCTACGTCCTCGGCATCGTGAGCCAGGGGAACGTGGTGGTGATCGGCGGCGGCGCGCCGCCCCCGGCCACCCCCACCTACACCCCCACGTCCACGCAAACGGCGTCCGCGACGCAAACGGCGTCCGCGACGCCGATCACTCCCGGCGCGCCCACGCCCACGGTGACCTGGACGCCCACCGCGACGCCAACGCCCACCGACACTGCCACCTCGCTGCCCGGCGAGACCGCCACCGCCACGCCGTCGCCAACGTCGTCCGCCTCCGGCGCGGTCGCCCTGGTCGTCGCCCCCTCGCCCAAGTTTGTCGGCGCGGGGCAGACCTTCACCCTGGACCTCATCGCCGTGGCCGGGGCGCAGCCGGTGGATCACATCGCCGCCTACGTGGACTTTGACCCCGCCTACCTGGAGGTGGTGGACCTGCTCTCCGGCCTGCCCGCCAGCCAGGTCATCGCCGGCAGCGCCCTGCCCGATATCGAGCTCAACGCCGTCAGCAACGCCCAGGGGCGCATCGACTATTCGGCGCGCAAGCTCTCCGGCGCCGCCCCCACAGGCACCTTCAAGGTGGCGACCCTGGTCTTCCGCGCCAAGGCGCCCGTGCTCAGCACCTCCGTCAACTGGCACACCAGCGCCCCGCGGCAGACCGCCGCCGCTCTCGGCGGGTCCAGCGTGCTCGGGCTCCTGACCCACGGCCAGGTCGGCATCCTCCCCACGGGGGGCGAGCCCACCGTCACGGCCACGCCGATCCACACCTATACCCCGACCGCCACCGCAACGCGCACGCCGACGCTAGCGTCGTCCTCGACGCCGTCGTCCTCGACGCCGTCGTCCTCGACGCCGTCGTCCTCGACGCCGTCGTCCGCGACGCCCACGCCGACGGCCACTCTCGTCCCCGGCGAGGTCCGCATCGTGGTCAGCCCGCAGTTCTCGCTGACCCAGCAGGGACAGATCTTAACCTTGGACATCCTGGTGGAGTCGGGCGCGCAGCCGGTGGACCGCGTGCAAGCCTACCTGAACTTTGCTCCCGCCTACCTGATCGTGGTGGACGAGGCGGGCAGCCCGATCAACCACATCGTCCCCGGCACCGTGCTGAACGACGTGGAGCTCAACACCGTGGACCACGCCGCGGGGGAGATCAATTTCGCCGCACGCAAGCTCGGCGGCAGCAGCGTGAGCGGCACCTTCAAGGTGGCCACCATCCGCCTGAAGGCCCTCTCGCTCACCGGCGGCGCGGGCCTGACGTTTAGCCTGGGCGGCGCTCGCACCACCCGCGTCCTATACCTCGGCGGCGACACGCTGGATACCGCGGTGAACGGCCTCATCGCCATCGGCCCCAGCGGCCCGGCCACGCCCACCGCCACCGCCAGCATCTATCCCGGCCCATCGGTCACCTCGACGCCCACGCCCACCGGCACCGAAGCGCCGTCCGCCACGCCGACGGCCACCCTGACGCCGACCGCCACGGCGACCGAGTTGCCGACAGAGACCGAGACGCCCACCGAGGCGCCCACGGCGACGCTCACCGAGACCCCGACCGTGACCGCCACGCCGGTCCCGGACGTGGGGCTGGCCGTGGAGCCGCCCTTCAAGGCGGTCACCGAGGGGCAGATCTTGACCGTGGATATTGTCGTCCACGCCGGGGCGCAGCCGGTGGATAGCGCTGAGGTCTATCTGGACTTTGACCCCGACTATTTGGCGGTGGTGGACGAGTCCGGCGCGCCGGTGGACCATCTCGTGGATGGCACCGCGCTGCCCTTGCCCATCGTCAACACCGTGGATAACGCCGCCGGCCGCATCGACTATGCCGCCGGCAAGCTGGAGGAGCCCTTCCCGAGCGGGGACTTTATCCTGGCCACCATCCGCTTCCAGGCCAAGGCCGCCACGCCCGGCACGCCGCTGGTCTTTGGCCGTGACGACCCGCGCCGTTGCCAGATCACCTACGCGGCCCAGCTCTTGCTCGGCCCCGTCACCGATGGCGTGATCGCCATCTCGGCGCGGCCGCAGCCGCCGGTGGTGTACTTGCCGCTGGTGATGAACGGAAAACAATAAGCCTTACCAGGCCTGACAGGCGACGCCCGCCAACGAGGCCCTGCTCGCTGGCGCCTGTCAGGCCGCACTATTGCATCAGGGGGGGAGTTATCATGAAAGCCAAGCCTACGCACTGGCTGAGGCTGGCGGTCTTGGCGTTGCTCGCCATGCTGCTGGCCCTGCCCGTCCAGGCGCAGGGCGGCCAGAGCGTCGCTCCGCAAGCCGAACCGGTGGCCATCGAGATGGTCCCGGCGTCCCGTTTCGCCGTCGTCGGCGATACCTTTCGGATTCAGGTGATGGTCCGTTCCGGCGCCCAGCCGGTCTATGGCGCGCAGGTCTTTATCAACTTTAACCCCAAGCGCCTCGAATGCCTCGAAGTGATCCCCGGCGGCCCGCTCACCGACATCTTTCCGCTGCCCGATGGCGCCATCGACAACGTCAAGGGGCAGGTCAACTATGCCGCCGGCAAGCTCCTCGGCGACGCCGCCTCCGGCTCGTTCGAGCTCGTGACCCTGCGGATGCGCGCCCTCGCCGCCACCTCCAGCACGCCCCTGACCTACGCCGTCGACAAGCCGCGCATCACCACCGTCGTCGGCGGCGACGGCCTCCGCTACCCCTTGCAGCTCCTGGAGGGCCAAGTCAGCATCGCCGCCAGCGCCAACACCGTCCGCCTGCCGCTGATCCTGCGCAATTAGCCGCGCCCGCCCGTTTGCCCCCGATTCCCACTTGACACGTCTTCAACTAACTTGTATAATAATAGTAGCGGCGGAAGCGATGTGGCGTAAGCCTCTGGCTTGCGCTTGCCTCGCCGGGGCGCGCAACCCGGAAAGCTGCGCCACGGGCGGCGGAAGCGATGTGGCGTAAGCCTCTGGCTTGCGCTCGCCTCGCCGGGGCGCGCAACCCGGAGGGTTGCGCCACATGGGGTAGGATCACAAAGGGGGGAATCGCATGGCGCGCGCCAAGTGGGCCTTGGGCGCCGGCGGGCTGGCCGCGCTCCTGCTGCTGGCCCTGCTGGCCATCCCCGGCCGCCTGGTCACCGGCCAGTCCGGGAGCTCCCTGCTGGGCTACCTGGCTGGCGGCGAGACCGGCGTCGAGGCCGGGCCCGACCTGCCCGCGCCCGCCCCTGCCCCGCTGGCCGATGACGACGCCGCCCAGCGGCTGATCGACCTGGTCAACGCCGCCCGCGCCGCCGAGGGGCTGCTCCCCCTCAAGCGCGCCGAGCCGCTCATGGCCGACGCCCTCCGCCACGCCCAGGACATGGCCAGCGCCGACTTTTTTGGCCCTGAGGACGCCGCGGGCCGCGCGCCCCTGGCCCGGCTGGACGAGCAGGGCTACCTCCAGGCCGAGCACCTGGCCATCAACCTGGCGGCGGGGCTGCCCGATCCCGATAGCGTCTTTCAGGCCTGGATGGCCGCCGCCCCTTACCGCCGCAACATCCTCGACCCGCGCCCCCGCGAGATCGGCGTCGGCTATGCCTGCGACGCCGACGATCGCTTTGGCCCCTACGCCCACTATTGGACCCTGGCCCTCGGCGCCAGGCGCGGCGTCTATCCCGTGGTCATCGCCAACGAAGCCGCCACCACCGCCGCCGCCCAGGTGGAGCTGGCCATTCACGGCGCCGGCTGGGCCCGGCAGATAGCCGTCTCCAACTCGCGCCTCTTTGGCGAGGGCCAGCTCCAGCCCCACCAGCCGCGCCTGGCCTGGACCCTGGACGCCTCCCAGCCCGAGAGCACGGTGTACGTCGCCCTGGTGGGCCCGGCGGGGGAGACGGTCCTGGTCACCGACACCATCCGCGCCCAGGGCCGCGTCGTCGAGCTGCGCCGCGACCTCCACGGCTACCAGGGCGTCGCCGACGCCGCCATCACCTCCTGGCAGCCCGACCGCAACGGCGGCCACGCGCCCGCGCTCGAGCTGGGCGCCGCGGCGGAGGGCGGCCACGGCGGCAAAGAGGCCCTGGTGCGCTTTGACCTCGCGGCGCTGCCCGCCTCGGCGCTGCTGCAACGGGCCACGCTGACCCTGCGCCTGGTCCAGCCGCCCGCCGCGCCGCTGACCCTGGAGGCCTACGCGCTGGCCGCGCCCTGGGAAGAGCGCGCCGCCACCTGGTATCAGGCCGCCCCCGGCATCCTCTGGGGGCTCCCTGGCGCCGCCCAGCCCGGCGCGGACCGGCAAAAAGCGCCGCTGGGGGCCTGGACTGTCCCGCCCGCCAGCGACGCCATCGAGCTCGATCTCACCCCCCTGGTGCAAGCGTGGCTCGCCCGCCCGGAGCTGAACCAGGGAGTGCTGCTTTCCGCTCGCGGCGGTGGCGCTGCCGCCTGCGCCGTCGCCGCCTCGGAGCACAGCCAGCCCGCGCTGCGCCCCACCCTCACCCTCTACCTGCGGCCCAACTAGACGTTTGTAGTGCGCGATACATCGCGCTCTCTTACCCCACCCACGGCGTCGTCCGCTTGGGCTTGATCTGCGGTACGCTCACCAACAGCGTCGCCGCCACGGCCGCCGCCAGCAACGCCGCCGGCGCCGCCACCGCCCACTCGCCCCACTGCTTCACGGCGATCCCGATGAACGCCCAGACGATCACCGCGATATAGGCGATATCGCCCCGGGTCAGGCTCACCAGCGTGGCGATGAGCGCCGCCGCCAGCAGCATGATGATCGCCCAGGTCACCGGCGCGATCCCCCAGCCGCCCCAATCCACCGAGACCAGGAACTGCGAGACGTTGGCCACCGTCGCCACGGTGATCCAGCCCAGGTACAGGCTGAACGGGATATGCACGCACCACTTGGCCGCGCTGGATACCACCGTCCGCCCGATCCCCAGCCGCACATAGATCATGATCAGCAGGACCAGCAGCGCCAGCATCACCGGCACCGTCAGCGCAAAGAGCTCCCAGTGCCAGAGGAAAATCCACACGCTATTGGCCAGGCATGTCCCCGCGTAGAGGTACCCGATCCGCCGCAGCCGGGGGTTCTCGCGCTGCGCCGGCAGCGCCTGATAGACCATGAACGCCAACAGCGCCAGGTAGATCAGCCCCCAGATCGCAAAGACGTACCCCGCCGGGACGAAATAGACCTGGAATTGGTCCGAGATCTGCCCGGTGTTCTTGCCGTTCAGCGGCAGCGCGTTGGCCAGCGCGTTCACCGCGATGGTCACCAGCGTCGCCAAGACGTTGATCAACTGCCTGCGGACATCCTTGTTCATAGGGTCCTCCCTTGTTGCTCTCCCCGTCCTCGGGGAGGCCTGTGATAGAAGCCGCCCCCATTCTAGCGCCGGATCCGCGGCGGGGCAAACGGCCCAAGGACTGGGCTGCCCTGCCCATTTGGCAAGCCCTTGCCCTACGCTATAATACTCCTGAATCGCTGCCGACACCGCGCGATACCACGCCCTCGGAGCCTGTCCATGAAGCTGGTCTTTTGCTGCGATCCCGCCAACAACCTCTACCGCCTCCTCGCCGAGCTGGGGCAGACCTATCCCCGTTATGACGAGCTGGCGGAGGCCATCGCCGCCGCCCCGCCCGGCGCCGGAGTGCTGGCCCTGGCCCCAAGCTACCCCCGCCCCGGCCCCGCGCTGACCGAAGCCCACTTGGCCGCCCTGCGCGCCAAGGGGCTGCGTGCTTATGTCGAGTATCCCGCCGCCTGCCCCGGCCTGGCCCTGGGCGAGCCGCGCCCCACCGAATGGGAGCGCGTCGTCATCGCCAGCGACTGGTTCGCGCCCGCGCTGGCCCCGCTGCGGATCGTGGCGCTCCACGGCTGCTGGCTGCTCCCCGCCGATGCCGGCGCGGCCCCCGCGCACATGGTCGCCGCCAAGGTGGCGGGCTATCACTCCGCCGTCTACGGGCTGCCCGAGACCACTTTCCCTATCCTCTTGCAGCCCGCCGACGACCTGCTCCTGGCCGCGAGCTCCCTCAGCGGGTTCATCACCGGCCGCTACGGCCCCGCCCCCGCCTGGGCCGCCCTCTGGCAGCGGCTGCTGGGCTGGCTCTGCCCCGGCGCCCAGGTCCCCGCGCTCCGCTGGGAGCCGACGGTGGGCGTGCAGGCCGGCCCCGCCGACCCGCTCCCCGCCGCCGCCGAAGCGGACGCGCTGCGCCGCTCCGTCCGCTGGTTCCGCGAGCAGATGATCTACCGCATCTCGCCCAAGACCGGCGCCATGGAGGGCTACCAGGCCAACATCGACCACCTGGGCCGCCAGCTCTTGCGCATCTGGCCCCGCGCTGATTGCATCGCCGAGACGGCCATGGTGCTGGCCCACGATTGGGCCAATACGGGCAACCCCGATAGCCGCCTGCTGGCCAGCCAGCTCCTGGACTATATCTGGCGCGACCCCGACTTTAACCACGGCGACCCCGCCGACCCGGCCTATGGGCTGGTGAACTGGTCGGAGCGCAACCCCGTCTATTACGGCGACGACAACGCCCGCGTGATCCTCCCCACGCTGGCGGCGAGCCGCCTGCTGGGCGACCCCCGTTGGGATCGCGAGGTGCTCGGCTGCCTGCTGGCCAACCTGCGCACCGCCGGCAAGCTCGGCTTTCGCCGCAACAACCTGCGCGAGCGGGATTTCACCGCCGACCCCGAGAGCTGGCGCCGCTACCACGAGGAAGAGACCATCACGCTGGCGCCCCACTACCAGTGCTATCTCTGGGCCTGCTACCTATGGGGCCATGCGCTCACCGGCTACCGCCCCTTCCTGGAGGCCGCCCGCAGCGCCATTCGGATCACCATGGAGGCCTACCCCGGCGGCTGGCGCTGGACCAACGGCTTTACCCAGGAAATGGCGCGGATGCTCTTGCCGCTCTCGTTCCTGCTGCGGCTGGAGCCCACCGCCGAGCATCGCGGCTGGCTGGACCGCGTCGCCGCCGACCTGCTGGCGCAGATGGCCCCCAGCGGCGCCATCCACGAAAAGCTGGGCGACCTGGCCATGGGCCGCTACCCGCCGCCGCAATCCAACGAGGCCTATGGGACCAACGAGGCCGCGCTGGTGCAGGCCAACGGCGACCCCGTCTGCGACCTGCTCTATACCACCAACTTTGCCTTCCTGGGGCTGCACGAGGCGGCCCTGGTCGCGCCGGAGGCAGGGTACCGCGCCGCCGAGGATCGGCTGGCCGAGTTCCTCTGCCGCATCCAGGTTCGCTCGACCAAGCACCCCTACCTGGACGGCGCCTGGATGCGCGCCTTTGACGACCAGCTCTGGGAGTATTGGGGCAGCTCCGCCGACCTGGGCTGGGGGGCCTGGTGCGTCGAGTCCGGCTGGACCAACACCTGGATCGCCAGCGTGCTCTCGCTGCGCGCGCGCGGCGAGACGCTCTGGGACACCGCCACCGCCCCGCGGCTGCGCCCGCTCATCGGCGAGCTGGCCGCCCAGATGGGCCTGCCGCCCGAATAATCTCGCGCGAGCCCGTAACCCCCTCGGCGGGGCAGGGTTCTAGTAGATAGCTTGGCCATCTCGGCCAGCATGGGTGCTTCTTTGTACTTGGGATCGATTCCGTCATGGATCATCCCCCCCGAAGGGCCTGACTGCACGCAGCTCAGTCAGGCCCTTTCCCTTTTCCCCTCCGCGTTTGACAAGCTAGGCAACCGGATTATAATGAGACCCCGAACAATTAGAGGTGCTAAGCAATGCCTTCTGAACAAGAACTCGCTGCCCGTTCGCTCCTGGAGGTCATGCCCCGCGCCATGCGCACCCTGGGCATGGAAATGCGCCAGTTGGGCCCCAACCTCCCGCCCGGCCACGTGGGCCTGCTCAAGCTCCTTTCCCATGGCCCCCACCGCCTCACCGAGTTGGCCGGGCATCATGCCGTGAGCGCGCCCACCATGTCCAACACGGTCACGACCCTGGCCGTGCGCGGCTGGGTGGAGCGCGTCCGCGATCCCCAGGACCGCCGCAGCGTCCTGATTCAGATCACCCCAGACGGCCGCGCCGTGCTGGCGGGCATCGACCAGCGCCTCTCCGCGCGCGTCGCCGACATGTGCGCCTCGCTCTCCGCCGCCGACTGCCAGGACCTGCAACGCGGGCTGGCGGTCATCCGCCGCGTCTTTGCCCGAGACCAGGATGGCGGCGACAACCGGTAGCCACCTCGACTCTCAACCGGAGGGATGTCCTTTGGACCAAGATTGGACCAAGACCACGTCGTGGCAGTTCATCAAGCACTTTCTGCGTCCCTACCGATGGCGGGCCACCCTGGCCTTGCTGCTGACCGTGCTCACCGCGGCGCTGGACCTGCTGCTGCCCCGGCTGATCCAACGCATCGTGGACCAGGGCATCGCCCAGCGCGACATGCCTTCGATCATCAACACCTCGCTGCTGATGATCGGCGTCTCGGTGGTGGAGGCGCTCTTTACCATCGCCAACACCCTCGTGGCGGTGCGGGTGGCCCAGCACTTTGGCGCCAACATGCGCTCCGCGCTCTTTCGCAAGATTCAGGGCTTTTCCTTCGGCAACCTGGACCGCTGGCAGACCGGCCAGCTCCTGGTCCGCCTCACCAGCGACATCAACCAGATGCAAATGATCCTGATGATGTTCCTGCGCATCTTTACCCGCGCGCCGCTCCTGCTGGTGGGCAGCATCATCCTGATGGCCGTCACCAACCTGCGGCTCGCGGCGGTGATGCTGGTGCTCTTGCCGCTGGTGGCCTGGGTGATCATGGCCTTCGTCAAGGTCGCCCCCAAGATGTTCGAGGCGGTGCAGCGCAAGCTGGACGGCCTGAACACGGTGCTGCAGGAAAACCTCGCCGGCGTGCGCGTGGTCAAGGCGTTCGTCCGCAATGACCACGAGGCCAAGCGCTTCCACGCCGCCAACCTGGACCTCACCCAGCAGTTCATCGAGGTGATGAAGCTCTTTGCCGTGATCATGCCCACGCTGCTGCTCTTGGTCAACCTCGCCGTGGTGGCCACCCTCTGGCTCGGCGGCTGGCAGGTCGAGCTCGGCAGCATGACCGTCGGCCAGGTGGTCGCCTTTGCCAACTATTTGCTCACCACCACCTTCCCGCTCACCATGCTGGCCCAGATGATCGGGCAGATCTCCGCCGCCCAGGCCTCCCTGGTCCGCATCATGGAAGTGATGCACGACGAGACCGAGATTCGCGAGCAGCCCGGCGCCCGCGCCCTGGCCACCTCCGATGGCCGCGTGGCCATGGAGAACGTCACCTTTGCCTACAACGGCGACGAGCAAGAGGCTGTGCTCAGGGATATCCACCTGCAAGCCCAGCGCGGCCAGACCATCGCCATCCTCGGCGCCACGGGTTCGGGCAAGTCCACCCTGGTCAACCTGATCCCGCGCTTCTACGACCCCGACGAGGGGCGCGTCACCATGGACGGCGCCGACGTCCGCGAGCTGGCCCTGGATTCGCTCCGCGGCAAAGTCGGCATCTCGCTGCAAGAGCCGGTCCTCTTTAGCGGCACCATCCGCGACAACATCCGCTACGGCCGCCCCGAGGCCGCCGACGAGGAGGTCGTCGCCGCGGCGCAGGCCGCCCAGGCCCACGATTTCATCACCTCCTTCCCCGAAGGCTATGATACCCAGCTCGGCCAGCGCGGCGTCAACCTCTCCGGCGGGCAGAAGCAACGCCTCGCCATCGCCCGCGCCCTGCTGGTGCGCGCGCCGGTCCTCATCCTGGACGACTCGACCAGCTCGGTGGATATCGAGACCGAGTCCCGCATCCAGGAGGCGCTGCGCCAGTCCGCCAGCGATCGCGTGACCATCGTCATCGCGCAGCGGATCAGCACCGTGCTCACCGCCGACCGCATCCTCGTCCTGGACCAGGGGCGCATCGCCGCCGAGGGCACCCACGCCGAGCTGCTGGCGAGCAGCCCCATCTATCGCGAAATCTATGACTCCCAGCTTGGAAATGGGGTGGTGAACAATGGCTAGTGGACCTGCACAACGTTCGAGCTCTGCCGGCCCTCGCCCCGGCGGTCCGGGCATGCGCGGCCCGGGGACCCGCACCATCGAAAAGGCCAAGGACGTGCGCGGCACCCTGCGCCGTCTGGTCAACTATCTCAAGCCCCACACCCTCGCGCTGGCCTTCATCGCCTTCCTGGTGGTCGCGCAGACCCTGCTGGACCTCCTCGGCCCCTGGCTGATGGGCAAGGCGATGGACGACTATATCGAGAGCAAGCAGATGGGCTCCTTCATCCGGATCGCCCTGGCGATGGCCGGCGCCTACCTGGGGAGCTGGCTGGTCCAGGTCGTGCAGACCCGCCTGATGGCCGTCATCGGGCAGCGCGTCCTGCTGGTCATCCGCCGCGAGCTCTTTGAACACCTGCAGTCGCTCTCGCTGGCCTTTTTCGACCGGCACCCCCACGGCGAGCTGATGAGCCGCCTGACCAACGACATCGATGTGCTCAACCGCGCCATCTCGTTCAACGTCGTCCAGCTCCTCTCCAGCGTTTTGACCCTGGGCGGCATCCTGGCCGCCATGTTCGCGCTCAACTGGAAGCTCGCCTTGGGCTCCCTGCTCGTCTTCCCCCTCATGGTCTGGGTCACCCTGGCCGTGGCCAAGCGCACCCGCGCCGGCTTTCGCCAGCTGCAGGGGCACCTGGGCGAGCTGAATAGTTTTATGGAAGAGTCCATCACCGGCCAGCGGGTCGTCCAGGCCTTTGGGCAGCAGGGGCGCGCCCTGGCCGAGTTCGACCGCACCAACGGCAAGGTGCGCGACGTGGGCATCCGCGCCCAGTCCTTCGCCTTCCTGGTCCCGCCGATGATGAGCGTGCTCTCCAACGCGGGCGTCGCCGTGGTGGCGGGGCTGGGCGGCTGGCTGGCCGTGCGCGGCCTGGCCACCGTGGGCGACATCGTCACCTTTATCACCTACTCGCGCCGTTTCGCCAACCCGCTGCGCCACCTGGCCGACGTCTATAACAGCCTACAGAGCGGCCTCGCCGGCGCCGAGCGCGTTTTCCAGGTCATCGACGAGCAGCCCGACCTGCAAGACGCCCCGGGCGCCCAGCCGCTCCAGGCCATCGTCGGCGAGGTCGAGTTCGACCATGTGGACTTTGGCTACGTCCCCGACGTCCCCGTGCTCAAGGACATCACCCTGCACGCCAAGCCCGGCCAGACCATCGCCCTGGTGGGGCCCACCGGCGCGGGCAAGACCACCATGGTCAACGTGCTCAGCCGCTTCTACGACCTCCAGGGCGGCGCCATCCGCATCGACGGCCAGGATATCCGCACCGTCACCCGCGATAGCCTGCGCCGCCAGTTGGGCGTCGTGCTGCAGGATGCCTTCCTCTTTGCCGATACGGTCATGGAGAACATCCGCTATGGCCGGCTGGGCGCCACCGACGAGGAGGTCATCGCCGCCGCCAAGCTCGCCAACGCCGACTGGTTTATCCACCGCCTGCCCGAGGGCTACCAGACCCGCCTCTCCGAGCGGGGCAGCAACCTGAGCCAGGGGCAGCGCCAGTTGCTCACCATCGCCCGCGCCATCCTGGCCGACCCGCGCATCCTGATCCTGGACGAGGCCACCTCCAGCGTGGACACCCGCACCGAGATCCAGATCCAGCAGGCGCTGCTCAAGCTCATGGAAGGGCGCACCAGCTTCGTCATCGCCCACCGCCTCAGCACCATCCGCGGCGCCGACCAACTGCTGGTCATCCGCGACGGGCAGATCATCGAGCGCGGCACCCACCGCGAGCTGCTGGCGCAGGGCGGCTTCTATCACGATCTGTACATGAGCCAGTTCCGCGGCACCAAGCTCGCCGTCGAGGCCGCCGCGGAATAGGGCGATAGTGCGCTCGGCATTGCACACGACGCCTACGACATACTTGAGCCCATGCGCTCAGCGCGAACACCCACTATCTCGGGAGGAGAAACCATGCGTTACGTCGACAAGTATGCGAGCCAAGTCGCGACCTTTTGCGAGGTCTGCCACACGCTGGCCAAGCGCCTCTACGTCACCGGCCACGGCGGCAACCTCGCCTGGAAGCTGGAGGACGACCTCATCCTCATCACCCCCACCCGCCTGAACAAGGGCGAGGTGGAGGCGGACGACGTGGTCTTTGCCCGGCTCTCCGGCGAAAAGGTGGAGGGCCGCCGCAACCCCACCGGCGAGCTCCCCATGTACGTCAACTTTTTCCGGGAGCGCCCCGATATCGTCTCGGTGCTCCATTGCCACCCGCCCATGACCGGCGCCTTTGCCATCACCAAGGGCAAGAACTGGCTCATGCGGCCCCTCTTCCCCGAGACCGTCACCGAGGTGGGGCCCGTCCCCGTGGTCCCCTACGGCGAGCCGCTCACCCAGCGCCTGGCCGACGCCTTTCTCCCCTACCTGCCCAAATACAACGCCTTTCTCATGGAGAACCACGGCCTGGTGATCATGAGCCGCGGCGACATCGGCTGGACGCTGATGAACACCGAGCTCTTGGAGATGACCTCCACCACCATCCTGCAGGCGGCGCTGCTGGGCGACATCAAAGAGATCGGTTTGGCGGATGTCCGCAATCTGGATAACATCATGCGGACCCGCGAGCTGCCGCTCATGGGCGCGCCCGGCGTCAACAAGAGCCTGGTGGACCTCTATTTCCCTGCACAAGGAGCCTGATCGTGCCCAAACCCGTCACCGCTGTCATCGTCGGCGCGGGGCATCGCGCCCTCGTCTATGCCTCCTACGCCGCCAAGCACCCCGACGAGCTAAAGATCGTCGGTGTGGCCGACCTCATGCCCCAGCGCCGCCAGCAGATCGCCGCGCTCTATGGCCTCTCCCCGGACCAATGCTTCGAGTCCGCCGAGGAGCTGGCCGCCCGCCCGCAGATGGCCGATGTGATCATCAACGGCACCATGGACCACCAGCACGTCCCCACGTCGCTGCCGCTCCTGGCCGCCGGCTATGACATGCTGCTGGAAAAGCCCTTCGCCACCAACGAAGCCGAGATGTGGGAGCTGGCCCGCGCCGCCCGCCGCCATGGCCGCAAGGTGGTGATCTGCCACGTGCTGCGCTACGCCCCCTTCTACGTCGCCATCCGCCAGCGCGTCCAAGCCGGCGAGATCGGCGAGCTGGTCAACGTGCAGACCATCGAGCACGTCTCTTACCACCACATGGTGGTCGGCTATGTGCGCGGCAAGTGGAACAAGAAATCCGAGTGCCACTCCTCCATGCTCATGGCCAAATGCTGCCACGACCTGGACCTGATCGCCTGGATGAAGAGCGGCATCGCGCCGCGCGCGGTGGCCAGTTTCGGCAACAATTTCTACTTCCGCGCCGACAAGGCCCCCGCGGGCGCCGGCACCCGCTGCTTGGTGGATTGCCCGATCGAGGCCGACTGCCTCTATTCGGCGCGCAAGCATTACCTCGACCACCCCAACCGCTGGACCTTTTACGTCTGGGCCAGCCTGGAGCACCTCGCCAACCCCACCATGGAGGACAAGATCGCCGAGCTCAAGGGCGATAGCCCCTTCGGGCGCTGCGTTTGGAAGTGCGATAACGACGTGGTGGACCACCAGTCGGTGATCGTCGAGTTTGCCGATGGCTGCACCGCCTCCCACAACATGGTCGGCGGCACCTCCCGCCCCTCCCGCGCCATCCACCTCCTGGGGACAGGGGGCGAGATCCAGGGCGTGATGGAGGATAGCAAGTTCGTGATCCGCCACATCGATCCGCGGCCGGGGCACGAGTACTCGGAAGAGCTGGTGGACCTCAACATCGCCGGCGACATGCACGGCGCCTTTGGCGGCCACGGCGGCGGCGACGCGCGCCTGGTGGCCGATTTCCTCAGCGTCATCCGCGGCGAGGCGCCCTCCATCTCGACCACCACCCTGGACGACTCGGTGAACGGGCACCTGATCGGCTTTTCCGCCGACCGGGCCATGGAAGAGCACCGCGTGGTGGACCTGGCCTGGCCCCAGGACATATGAGCCTGAACCCTCCGCCCTCCGAGGTCTCGCCGGCCTCGGAGGGCGCGGCCCACTCCCCTCGGGCGCCGGACCCGCGCCTGCGCGTCCTGGCGGCCATGTCGCTCTGGATGTTCGGCCCGCTGCTCCAAAAGCTCATCTCGCTCCGGTCGCAGTATCTCCTGCTGGTGGCGACCCTCCTGCTCGGCCTGGTCACCTTTCTGGTCATCCAGGTGGCGCTGGAAGGCCCTGCGTTCCTCCGGCGCCTCCGCGCGATCCGGCCCAGCTACCCGCTGTTCGGCCTGCTCGGCTATTTCCTCTACATGGTGGGCATGAACCGCTGCTTTCGGCTCTTTGGCTCCGCGGCGGGGAGCACCATGCTCAACTATACCTGGCCGGTCTTTACCGTCCTCTTTGCCGAGCTGATCTTTCGGCGCAGCCGCAAGGCCTGGGGCGTCCGGCTGGTGGAGGGCGCGGGGCTTGCCCTGGGCTTTCTGGCCGTCTGGCTGCTGGCCACCGGGGGCGACCCGCTCTCCTTTCGCGTGAGCAACGTGGAGGGGCTCTTCTGGGGCCTCCTCGCCGGCGCCTCCTACGGTCTCTTTAGCGCCTACAGCGGCACGGTCCCGGCTCAAGACCACGGCGTCTTTCTCGTCTCGGCCATCGGCGGCAGCCTGTTGCTGATGTCGCCGCTGGGCCTCGCCGAGTGGAAGCTCTTGCCCACGTTGGGCTGGCCCGACCTGCTGGCCGCCGCGGGGCAGGGCGTGCTGATGAACGGGCTGGGCTACTTTTTCTGGACCTCGGCCAACCGCCTGGCCCGCGAGCAAGGGCTGGAGGCCGCCGCGGTCACCTCGCCCATCTTTTTTCTGCCCCTCCTGGCGGTGATCATCATCTCGCTGGCGCTGGGCGAGCGGGACGCGCTGCGCCCCTACCTGGCCGTCACCCTGCTCCTCCTGATCCTCAGCGCCGCGCTCTGCCAGCGCGCCAGGGATATCGCGAATCGCCTAGCGCGTATCGCGAATCGCTGATCGCGTCCCCGCCCATGTAGTAGCGACTTCAGTCGCTCCTCCGCGCCCCGCGCCCCGCGAGTTGCGCTTTTGGCCTCCTCGGCGTACAATGACCCCGTGAGAACTATGCGCATCCGCGCTCCCAACAAGGTGGTGTCCCTTTGACCGAACAGCCGATAACTCCAACCGACCCCGATATCCAGGAGCCGACCGACGCCCTGCCGCCGATCACCCTGGCCGACCTCCCGCCGCGGCTCCGCGAGGCCGCCGCCCGCGCCGGCTGGGACCAGCTCATGCCCGTCCAATCCAAGGCGATCCCCTACCTCCTGGCGGGCCGCGACCTGATGATCCAGTCGCGCACCGGCAGCGGCAAGACCGCCGCCTACGTCCTGCCCATCCTGGAGCGGATCGACCCGCGCGTGCCGGCCTGCCAGGCCCTGGTGCTGGTCCCCACCCGCGAGCTGGCCTCCCAGGTCGCCCGGGACGCCGAGCTGCTGGCGGGCAATTCGGGCGTGCGCGTGGTCGCCGTCTATGGCGGCGTGGGCTATGGCCCCCAGCTCGCCGGCTTTCGCGACGGCGCGCACCTGGTGGTGGGCACCCCCGGCCGCATCCTCGACCACCTGCTCCGCCGCAACCTGACCCTGGACAAGCTGCGCGTCATGGTCTTTGACGAGGCCGACCGCATGCTCTCCATGGGCTTTTACGAGGACATGCTGGAGGTCCGCAGCTTTCTGCCCGACCACCCCATCAGCGCCTATCTCTTTTCCGCCACCTTCCCCCCCCACGTCATGCGCCTGGCCAGCCAGTTCCTGCGCGACCCGCAGATGCTCAGCCTGAGCCGGGACCACGTGCACGTCATGGAGGTGGAGCATCAGTATTATGTCATCTCCGGCACGGAAAAGAAGGAGCGCTGCCTGGTCCGCATCATCGAGCTGGAGAACCCCGCCTCGGCGCTGATCTTTTGCAACACCAAGGACCACGTCAGCTTTGTCACCACCGTGCTGCGGCGCTTTGGCTATGACGCCGACGAGATCAGCTCGGACCTCACCCAGGCCGCCCGCGAGGAGGTCATGGCGCGCATCCGCCGGGGCGAGCTCCGCTTCCTCGTCGCCACCGACGTGGCGTCGCGGGGCATCGACCTCCCTGACCTCTCCCACGTGATCATCTATGAGCCGCCCGAGGACGTGGAGGACTATATCCACCGCGCCGGGCGCACCGGCCGCGCCGGGGCCAGCGGCGTCGCCATTTCGCTGGTCAACGCCGTGGAGCGGATGGCCTTGGCCCGCATCGGCAAGCGCTACGCCATCGACCTGCAGGAGCAGTCCCTCCCCACCGACGAGGACGTGGCCCGCGTCGTCGGCGAGCGAGCCGAGATCCAGTTGGAGGCCCGGCTGCGCGCCCGCGACAAGCTCAAGGTGGAGCGGATGCAGCGCTTCCTCCCCCTGGCCCGCGAGATGAGCCAGGACGAGGAGGGGTTAGCCCTGCTGGCCATGCTGCTGGACGACGCCTACCAGCCGCCCCGCCTCACCTCCACCGGCGAGCCGCCGGAACGCCGCCGCCTCCCCGAGCGCCCGCGCAGCGGCGGAGGCGGCGAGGGCGGCGGGGGCTCCCGCAGCGGCCGCCGTCGCCGCCGCAGCGGCAGCCGCCGCCCCGAGGGGCAGGGGAGCTCCTAGCCTCACACACAGCGCTCTTGGCGGAGGTGCCTCCCATGCCCGCGACCCACGCGCCCTATACCAACGCGAACCTGGAGTTCTGGGAGATCCACGACCTGCTCACCGAGGGCCATGCCGCGCTGGGACGCTTCCACGGCTGGTCCTTCTGCCGCTTCGAGAACTGGCGCTACCGCCTGCACCCCCACCGCCTCGCCGAGGACCCCGCCTATCTCGCCAAGCTGGCCGAGGTCTGGCGCGACGATTCCGGCCAGGCCGTCGCCGTCGCCATCTCCGAGTCCGGCGGCGACGACATCCACGTCCTGGCGCGCCTGGGCTGCCGCTGGATCGAGCCCGAGGTCTATGGCTGGATCGGCGAGACCTGGGCCGCCGGCCACCCGCGCATCGAGACCATGGTCGAGTTCGACGACGCCGAGCGCAAGGCGCTCTTGGCGTCCCTGGGCTACCGCTACGACGGCGACGATGGCTACACCCGCCGTTACGACCTGGACCAGGTTCGGCTGGACTGTGCGCTGCCCGAGGGGTGGGCGGTGCAGGACATCCTGGCCGACCGCGACCGCGCCGGGCGGGCCGCCGCCATCGGCGCGGGCTTTCACGCCGATTTCGTCCTCTCCGACCGCTACCTCGCCCGCTGGGAGAGCGCCCGAGGCGCGCCGGGCTATCGCCCCGAGTTGGAGCTCTCGGTGGTCAACCGCGAGGGCGTCCACGGCGCCGGCTGCATCGGCTGGGTCGACCTGCGCAACCGCGTCGGCGAGGTGGAGCCGGTGGCCACCCACCCCGCCTATCGCCGCCGCGGCCTGGCCACCGCCATGATCCGCGAATGCTTCCGCCGCATGCGCGAGCTCGGCCTGCGCGCCGCCTTCATCGGCTCAGGCCCCGAGCCCAACCCCTCCAACCGCCTCTACGAGTCCCTCGGCCCGGCGGACAAGCGCGTGGACGAGCGCTGGGTCAAGGAGCTGGCCGACGGCCCCCGCCCCGCCGCGGCCAAGTCGCTCGACGCCGCCATGGCCGCGCCCTAACGCGATCCGCGCCCCCCGCATTGCCAATTGCGCCCGTTTGACTATCATGTGGCGCAAGTAGCCTGTTCGCGAGAAGGATTGCCCAACCCATGAGCGCCACCCAGCCCTATCTTTCCGTGGTCATCCCCTGCTATAACGAGGCCGCCAACCTGGAGGCCGGCGTGCTGGACGAGGTCTACCGCTACCTCGCCCCGCAGCCTTACCCCTGGGAAGCGATCATCGTCAACGATGAATCCACCGACGCCAGCGCCGACCTCATCCGCGCCGCCCTCGCCGACAAGCCCGGCCTGACCCTGGTGGAGATCCCCCATGGCGGCAAGCCCTCCGCCGTCTGGGCCGGCATCCAGCGCGCCCGCGGCGAGATCGTCCTTTTCGCCGACATGGACCAATCCACGCCCCTGGGCGAGTGGAACAAGCTCATGCCCTGGTACGCCCAGGGCGCCGACGTGGTGATCGGCTCCCGCGGCACCGCCCGCGCCGGCTTTTCGCCGCTGCGCAAGCTGGGCAGCTTTGTCTTTGGCACGGTGCGCGGGCTTTTCCTCCTCTCCAACATCCGCGACACGCAGTGCGGCTTCAAGTCCTGCCGCCGCGAGGTGGCGCTGCGGGTCTTTCCCCGCCTCCAGTTCTTCCGCCAGAAGGAGCGACCCAAGGGCTGGAAGGTCTCCGCCTATGACGTGGAGCTGCTGCACCTCTGCCAGCGCGCCGGCTATCGCATCCAGGAGGTGGTGGTGCAGTGGTCGAACCGCGACCGCAGCGTCACCAAGAACCAGAGCAGCGAGTTGGCCCGCTACGTCCGCGAGTCGCTGGATATGGCCCGCGAGGTAATGCGCGTCAAGACCAACCAGGCCAAGGGCCTGTACGACGACCTATAGGAGCGACCATGCACCCAACCGACGCCCTGTACGACTTCGCCCAACGTTACCTCCCCGGCGGGGTCTGCGCCTCGGCGCGGGCCAACGCCGCCCTGGGCCACCCCTTTTACGTCAGCCGCGGTGATGGCCCCTTCGTCTACGACCTGGACGGCCGCGAGTACGTGGACATGTGCCTCTCCCACGGCGCCTCGCTGCTGGGCCACAACCATCCCCGCCTGAAGGCCGCCGTGCAGCAGGCGCTAGAGCTGGGCATCATCTGCTCCTACGAGACGGAGCACCACTCCCGGCTGGCCGCCCGCCTCGCCGAGATGGTCCCTTGCGCGGAAATGTCCCGCTTCGCCGGGTCGGGCACCGAGACGGTGATGCACGCCGTGCGGCTGGCCCGCGCCGTCACCGGCCGGATGAAGCTGATCAAGTTCGAGGGGCACTTTCACGGCTATGCCGACTCGGTCTATCACAGCTCGGCGCCGCGCGTGGACCAGGCCGGCCCCGCCGAGGCGCCCATCACCATCGCCGAATCGGCGGGGATGCCCGCCCACGAGCGCGAGCTGGTGATCGTGGTCCCCTTCAACGACCCCGTCGCGCTGGAGCAAGCCTTCGCCCGCCACGCCGCCGAGTCCGCCGCGCTGATCCTCGAGCCGGTCAACTATGACTCGGGCTGCATCCTCCCGGAGCCGGGCTTTTTGCAGACCTGCCGCGCGCTCTGCGACCGCTACGGGATGCTGCTCGTCTTTGACGAGGTGCTCACGGCCTTTCGCTTCCACCCCGGCTGCGCCCAGGGCTATTACGGCGTGACCCCGGACCTGGCCGTGCTGGGCAAGGCGCTCGGCGGCGGCGTGCCCATCAGCGCCATCTGCGGCCGCCGTGAGGTGATGCTCGGCTACCGCCCCACCGGCGATTGCGAGCACAGCGGCACCTACCTCGCCCACCTCACCACCGTGCTGGGGGCGGTGGCAGCGCTGGACGAGTATAGCCAGCCGGGGTTCTACCCCCGGCTCAACGCCCTGGCCGAGCGCTTTTACGCCGGCTTTCGCGAGCTCATCGCCCGCAGCGGCGTGCCGATGCAGTTGCAGACCATGGGCCCGCGCTTTGGGATGTATTTCGGCGTGACCGAGCCAGTCCGCAACTATAGGCAGGCGGCGCGCCAGGACCGCGGGATGCTGCTGGCCTTCGTGCGCGGCTGCATCGAGCGGGGCGTCTATTTCCACGTCGCCGCCCACCACGGCCTTTCGGCGGCGCACACCGAGGCCGAGCTCGACCGCGCGCTGGCGGCCATCGAGGGCGCCCTGGGCGACGTGGCCAGGGGCGCCGCCCTGTAGGCGGCGCCGCCAGACGGCGTCGCCGCCTTGCGGCGACGCGATCACATCATGGAAAGGGGCTTTATGGACATCGTTCGCGTTGGAGTTATCGGGATCGGCGTCATGGGTTCCGGCCACGCCCGGCACATGGCCGAGGTCAAAGAGGTCAAGTTCACCGCCGTGGCGGACGTGGACCCGGCCAAGGTCAAAGCGGCCATGGACCAATACGACGTGGAGGGCTTTGCCAGCAGCACCGAGCTGATCGCCAGCGGGCTGTGCGATGCGGTGCTCATCGCCACGCCGCACTTTTTCCACCCGACCATCGCCATCGAGGCCATGCGCGCGGGCCTGCACGTCTATGCGGAAAAGCCGCTGGCTGTGAACCTCTCCGCCGCCGACGAGATGATCCGCGTGGCCCGCGAGACGGGCCAGCTCTTGCAGATCGGCTTCAACAGCCGGGCCACCCCCGCCGTGCAGGCGGCCAAGCGCATCGTCGAGGAAGGGCGGCTGGGCGAGATCTATCGCACGCTGCTCATCGACAGCCGCATCCGCAACCAGGCCTATTACGACTCGGCCACCTGGCGCGCCACCTGGGCCGGCGAGGGCGGCGGCGTGCTGATGAACCAGGCGCCGCACGAGTTGGATCGCCTGGTGATGCTGACCGGCCGGCCCTCTCGCGTCTATGGCCAGGTCAAAACCCGCCGCCACCGCATCGAGGTGGAGGACGAGGCCTCGGCCATCATCGAGTACCCCAACGGCGCCACGGGCTATGTCTTTGTCAGCGTGAACGAGGCGCCGGTGGGCAACCGCCTGGAGATCCTGGGCGAAAAGGGCAAGCTGGTGATGGCCGAGCGGGCGCTCCAGCTCTGGGAGCTGCCGCAGGCGGTGCAAGAGTGGGTCGATTCGACCACCCAGCGCGGCAACGCCCTGAAGGGTGTCGAGGTCCCGGTGGAGGTCCCCGCTTACGAGGGCGAGAGCCACGCCGATATGCTGGCGAACCTGGCGCGGGCCATCATCCACGGCGAGCCGCTGCTCTGCCCGCCGGAGGAGGCGCTGGGCGGGCTGGAGCTGGCCGACGCGATGCTAATGTCCGGCTTTACCGGCAAGCCGGTGGACATCCCGGTGGACCGCCAGGCCTTTGACGCGTTCCTCGCCGAAAAGCAGGCGGCCTCCCAAGGCAAGCCGGCCCGCGGGGCCTGACGATCTCGGCCCTGGCCGGCGCGATTTGACACTTGTCCATCGCGGGGCTATAATGCGCCCATCGATCGATGGCGCCTCGCCGCCAACGTAACGGCGAGGCGCATCCGGCGCGTCGTCGTGCGCCGCCTTCGGCAACTGGCCCACAGACGGGTGGAAATTGCCTATCGATCCGTTGTCCTGCGTCGGCTGTTCCTCTCAAGACCCGAGGGTTACACCCGTAGGGCTGCCCCGGCGTTCCTTATCTGTCGAGGTACCATTTCTCCGCCAGCGCATCACCCATCCTTGGGCGTATTACGCTGCGCCCGGCGGGAAAGGAGGCTGCGAACCGTCCACATCGCCCGCAGCGCCGTGTAGGAATGGATGATCCGTCATCCCGAGTTCCATAGCATCACCAGATACAGAAGGAGAGAAATGAAGGTCAATCTGAATCGTCGTGATTTCCTGAGGGCCACTGCCATGGCGGCCCTGAGCGTGGCGGCGGCCTCTTGCGCCCAGCCCGCGGCCGAGCCCGCAGCGGAGCCTACGACGGCTGCAGCGCAGCCCACCACGGCCCCGGCGCAGCCTACCGCGGCCCCCGCGCAGCCCACCGCGGCTCCCCAGGCCACATTCAAGGAAGCTCCCGCGTTGGCCGAACTGGTCAAGGCCGGCAAGCTGCCCCCCGTTGACGAGCGCCTGCCGGAGAACCCGTTCGTGGTCACGCCAGTGGACGGGATCGGCAAGTACGGCGGCGAGCTGACCATGCTCATCGCCCCGGCGTCGGACACCAAGCTGTCCCGCGTCTACGGCGGGTCGCGCATGGTGAGCTGGGATATCACCCTGACTCAGCTCCTCCCCGACATGTGCGAAAAGTTCGAGATCAACGAGGGCCGCGATTTCGTCTTTTACTTCCGCAAGGGGCTCAAGTGGTCGGATGGCACGCCCTTCACCACCGAGGACTGCCGATACTACTGGGAGGACATGGCCAACAACGTCGAGATCTCGCCCAACGGCGTGCCGTCCTGGCTCATGTCCGGCGGCGAGGCCCCGACGGTCGAGATCAGCGACGCCTACACCATTCGCTTCACCTGGCCCAAGGTGAACAAGGTCTTCATGGACAACCTCTCGGGGTCCATGGGCTACGACTTTTGGAAGCCCGCCCACTACATGAAGCAGTTCCATGTCAAGTACGCCGACAAGGCCGCGCTGGACAAGGCGGTGAAGGACGGCGGCCACCAGGACTGGATGGCCCTGCATGGCGCCAACGACCGCTACTATAACCAGGACATCCCTGACTATCCCACCTTCATGCCCTGGGTGCCCACGTTCAAGCCGCCGCAGGAAAAGTACACCTTTGTCCGCAACCCCTACTTTTACAAGGTGGATACCGAGGGCAACCAGTTGCCTTACCTGGACAACCTGGTCTTCATCACCACCGATGTCAAGCTCATCCCGCTCAAGTGCACCACCGGCGATGCCGACGTGCAGCAGCGCAGCCTGAGCTTTTCCGACATCACCCTGCTCAAGGACAACGAGAAGCAGGGCAACTATGAGACCCGCCTGTGGAGCAGCGACTGGGCCACGGCCATGCGCATCCTGCCCAACTATTGCGCGCAGGATAAGGTCATGGCCGACTTGTTCCTGGATAAGCGCTTCCGCATCGCCCTGTCCTTGGGCATCGACCGCGCCGAGATGAACGACGTGGCCTATCTGGGCTATGGCGTCCCGCAGCAGATCGAGCTGCTCCCCGGCGTGCCCGGCTATAACGAGGCCTGGGCGCAGGCCTACGCCAAGTACGATCCCACCGAGGCGAACCGCCTGCTGGACGAGATGGGACTGACCCAGCGCGACGCCGAGGGCTATCGCCTGCGGCCCGATGGCAAGACCCTGGACCTGCTCATCGACGATGCCGGCGAGAACCCCGTCTATGTGGACCTCATCGAACTGCTGACCTCCACCTATAAGGGGATCGGCATCAAGGTGCTCTACAAGTTCAGCGACCGCACGACCTACCGGGCGCGCATGTCCTCCGGCGAGGCGACCATGGGCCTCTGGGGCAGCGAGCTCGGCTTGACCTATGCCACCGGCGGCGTGATCGCCTCGGGCCTCTTCTGGACCGAGGGCAACAACGATGGCAACAACTGCTGGGGCATCTGGCACGCCACCAAGGGCACCGACGGCGTCGAGCCGCCCGCGTCCTTCAAGAAAGCCCAGGAGCTGGTCGAGCAGTGGAAGCTGACCCCCGAGGGCCCCGAATCCGACAAGATTCGCGACGAGATCCGCGCGATCAACGCCGAGGAAGTCTACCAGATCGGCACCGTCGGCGGCGCGCCGTCGCCCATCGTCGTCAAGAACACCATGCGCAACATCCCCAAGGAAGGCTTCGCGCTCTGGTCCCGGGGCGGTTACGTCTACTGGACCATGCCTTGCCAGTGGTGGAAGGAATAGGTCACCTGCATTGCCCGTGCAAGGCGCCCCTCGTGGGCGCCTTGCACCCGAACTGGCGGCGCGGCGGGTGAAGATCACGGTCTCCACCCGCCGCCTGCCAGAGGGTCGGATCACACGTTGGCAGAGGAGTCGCAATGGCATCGTATATCGCTCGCCGTCTGATCATCATGATCCCCACGGTGCTGATCATCTCGTTCATCTCGTTCGGGATCATTGTGCTGCCCCCCGGCGACTATCTGGAATCTCTCGTCGCCTCCCTCGAGGCCCAGGGTGAGCGGGCCGATCAGGACTATATCGCGTTTCTGCGCCGCAGCTATGGGCTGGACCAGCCCTTCATCGTGCAGTACTGGCGCTGGTTCTCCAACATGTTCCGCGGCGACTTTGGCTACTCCTTCGAGTTCCGTCGCGAGGTGAGCGACCTGATCGGCGAGCGCATGCTGCTCACCGTCGTCATCTCGATTACCACCATCTTGCTCACCACCGCCATCGCCTGGCCCATCGCCCTCTTTTCGGCGACGCACAAATACTCGTTCTTTGACTATGTCGCCACTTTCTTTGGCTTTATCGGGGTATCCACGCCCAGCTTTCTCATCGCCCTGGTGTTCATGTTCTTAATGGGGCGATACTTTGGCGTCAGCGCCGGCGGCCTCTTTTCGCCGCAGTACATGGACGCCGCCTGGAGCTGGGCTCGGGTCAAGGACCTCTTGGCCCACCTGTGGGTGCCCCTTTTCATCCTGGCCACCGGAAGCACCGCGGGCTCCATCCGCACCATCCGCGCCAACATGCTGGACGAGCTGGGCAAGCCCTACGTCATCACCGCCCGCGCCAAGGGCCTCACCGAGCTCAAGGTGATCCTCAAGTACCCCTTCCGCGTGGCGCTGAACCCGTTCTTTAGCTCGGTCGGCTGGATGCTCCCCGGCATCATCTCGGGCTCCACCATCCTCTCCACCGTGCTCTCGCTGCCCACCGCGGGCCCGCTCCTGTTGCGCGCCTTGCAGACGCAAGACATGTACCTGGCCGGCAGTTTCATCTTTTTGCAGACCATCCTCACGGTCATCGGCACCCTGCTCTCCGACCTCGCGCTGGCCTGGTCCGATCCCAGGGTACGCTACGGAAAGGCAGGGTCCTGACCATGTCGGAAGAAACCAACGTTTCCGCCTCCCCGGCCCAGCCCAACGCGGCGATGATCCCCCTCCCCAGCGCGGGCGAGGAAGAGGGGATGACCAAGGCGGAGAAATCCGTGTATCTGGCCTCCCAATGGACCCTGATCATCCGGCGCTTTCGCAAGCACAAGCTCGCCGTCTGGTCGCTGGGGGTCGTCGTCCTCCTCTACCTGATGGCCATCTTTTGCGAGTTCCTGGCGCCTTACGATCTATCGCGCCGCTTCAACCAGTACATCTATCAGCAGCCCCAGACGATTCGCTTCGTTCGTGACGGGCGGATCACCTGGCCCTTCGTCTATGGCTTCAAGGCCGAGGTAGACCGCGCGACGTTCCGGCGCATCTATACCGTGGACACCAGCAAGGTCTATCCCATCAAGCTCTTCGTCAAGGGCGACCCTTACGAGATGTGGGGCCTTTGGCCCATGGACCGGCACCTCTGGGGCGTGGAGGGCGAGGACGCCACCGCCTTCCTCCTCGGCACCGACCGGCTGGGCCGCGACAGCCTTTCGCGCATCATCCACGGCTCGCGCATCTCGCTCAGCGTCGGCCTCATCGGCCTGGCCATCAGCTTTGTGCTGGGCCTCACCATCGGCGGCGCCTCCGGCTATATCGGCGGCGTGCTGGACGAGGGCATCCAGCGCCTCATCGAGGTGCTGCGCTCCTTCCCCTCCCTGCCGCTCTGGATGGCCCTGGCCGCGGCCATGCCGCCGCGCTGGCCGCCGCTGCAGGTCTATTTCGGCATCACCGTGGTCCTCTCCCTCATCGGCTGGACCGGCCTCGCCCGCGCCGTGCGCGGCAAGCTCCTGGCCCTGCGCGAGGAGGATTACGTCATGGCCGCGCGCATCTCGGGCGCGGGGGCGACGCACATCATCGCCCGCCACCTGCTGCCGGGGTTCATGAGCTACATCATCGTCTCGCTGACCCTCTCCATCCCGGGCATGATCCTGGGCGAGACCTCCCTCAGCTTCCTGGGGCTGGGGCTGCGGGCGCCGGTGACCAGTTGGGGCGTCCTCCTGGCCGAGGCGCAGAACGCCAGCATCGTGGCGCTCTACCCCTGGCTGCTCATCCCCGGCATCCCGGTGGTGATCACCGTGCTCGCCTTCAACTTTATGGGCGACGGCCTCCGCGACGCCGCCGACCCCTACGGGCGGTAATTCGCCGGCAGGCTCAGGGCGCCTGCGCTGGCATGTAGAGCCTGTCGTAGCATGCTGAGCCTGTCGAAGCAGGCCGGCCACCTTACCATTCGACGCACCGCCGAAAACGCCAGAAACCGGGACACGGATCGAGCGGATGGCACGGATTCCTGACCAAATATCCTAATCCGTATGATCCGTGAAAACCGTGTCCCATTTCCGAAGGAGATAACCGTGAATCCCCAAGACGTCCTCAAGCGCGTCTGCGGCGCCCTGGACCTCCTCATCGAGGCGGGCGAGCCCCATCAGGGGCTTTTCCCCTCGGTGCTGGACCCGGACACCGGCGCCATGCTGGCCGAGTTGCCCCCCGCCATCCCCGGCCAGCGCATGGGCGACCGCGCCTTCCCCGGCAGCAACCTGATCCACGACGAGGCGACGCTGGCGACCATGTACGCCCTCGCCGCCGCGCTGGGCCGCCCCGACTATGCCCAGGCCGCCGACCGCTACCTGAAGCGCTTCGCCACCCACTGCACCGATACCGCCTCGGGCCTCTTTCCCTGGGGCGAGCACGCCTTTTGGCACCTGGCCGAGGACCGCGTCGGCAACAGCTATATCGATGTCGCCGACCCCAGCCGCCCCGCCGGCGACGCCATCCACGACCACCTGCGCCAGGCCCCCCTCTGGCTCTGGGAAAAGCTTTGGCAGTTCAACCCTCGCTGCGTGGAGCGCTTTGGCGAGGGGCTGAATGGGCACTATATCCCCGGCGAGCCGCTAGAGTACATCCGCCACGCCCCCATCACCCGCGTGGGCTCGGTGCGCCGCGGCGACCGCTCCTGCGACTTTCCGCGCCACAGCGGCTTCTATATCTTTGACTGGACCTGCGCCTGGCTCAAGACCGGCCGCCCCGACTTTACCGAGCAGATCCGCAAGATCATGGATTACTGGTGGGACAAGCGGCTGGAGAGCGGCCTGCTGCTCACCGAGAGCCGCGGCCCCGTGGGCGACCCCAGATACCCCGACTATCACCTGACCATCAGCCCCTCGCAGACCATGGGCCTGACCACCAGCCTCTGGGAGGCCGCGCCGCTCCTGGAGCCCGGGCAGCCGGCGCTGGCCGCCGAGATGCGCCGTCGCGCCGCCTGCTACACCGACGGTTTTCTCAGCGCGCCGCACGACCTGGCGCGGGGCATCTTTGTGATGCACTATAACCTCGACGACGGCCAGGGGATGATGCATTCCAACGTCTGGGGGAGCATCTATGGCGGGTGGCCCGCCTCGTACATGGGCCTCTTTGCCTGCTGCTCCTATCGCCACAGCGGCGACGAGCGCCTGCTCCGCTGGGCGCTGGCCGTGGGCGAGCAATACGCCGCGCAGCCGCTCCCCGCCGGGCTGCCCGCCCCCGCCATGGATGCGGGCATGGCGCTGGGGCTCCTGGCCGACCTCTATGACCTCACCGGCGAGCCCCGCTGGCTGGCCGCCGGGGCCAAGCTCGCCGACGCCATCCTCGACGCCTATTTCCAGCGCCGCCTGCCCAGCGGCGCCGCGGGCATCGGCTGGTACGAGGGGCAGATGGGCCCCAGCTTTGTGCTGCACGGCCTGGCGCGGCTGGCGCTGCTGGCCGAGGACCGCGCCGCCTGCCCCCTGCGCGCCGACTATACGGGGCGCTAGCGACGGCCCAGGGCTTGTGCCAAGTCGGTAGCTGGCTTGGCGCGCCGCCCCGCACGGCGATCAATGCGGCATGGAATGCCGACGCCG
>ENA-UOUL01000143-UOUL01000143.1-bioreactor-metagenome-genome-assembly--contig:-NODE-143-length-117730-cov-8.879145_pt1 | contig 117730 bp, 100 predicted proteins | sample MGYA00249838_ERZ747220 | MGnify/ENA primary metagenome ERZ747220 (study PRJEB28778, sample SAMN05720191) | bioreactor metagenome | isolation source: Anaerobic biogas reactor | place... | reverse complement strand
TGGTACGTGAGCTGGGTTCAGAACGTCGTGAGACAGTTCGGTCCCTATCCATCGCAGGCGCAGGAGAATTGAGAGGATCTGTCCCTAGTACGAGAGGACCGGGATGGACAGACCGCTGGTGTACCAGTTGTCTCGCCAGAGGCACAGCTGGGTAGCTATGTCTGGGACGGATAAGCGCTGAAAGCATCTAAGCGCGAAGCCAACCTCAAGATGAGTTCTCCCACTCCGAGAGGAGGTAAGATCCCATCAAGAACAGGTGGTTGATAGGCCGGGTGTGTAAGTGTAGTGATGCATTAAGCTGACCGGTACTAATAGATCGAGGTCTTGACCTTAAAAACTTTCTTTCCCCTGCAGTTTCCAAAGAATTTCATAAAGCAATAAAATTTCCTGGTGACAATGGCGGAGAGGCCACACCCGTTCCCATCCCGAACACGGCAGTTAAGCTCTCCAGCGCCGATGGTACTGCGGTTAAGCCGTGGAAGAGTAGGTCGTTGCCAGGAATTAATTATTTTCTGGAGTAGAACATAAAAAGCAAGCAAAAATACAACATTCTGTTTTGTTCCGGGTGTGCCCCACCCGTTCCCATAGTCGCCAGTCAGCCCTGCGGGCTTCTATTTGTCGACACTAGGCGAGACATCGTCGCCGTCGCCGAACACGGCAGTTAAGCTCTCCAGCGCCGATGGTACTGCGGTTTTTCCGTGGAAGAGTAGGTCGTTGCCAGGAATTAATTATTTTCTGGGGCTGTTCTACTACGGCTTGCATAAATATACCGCTCGCAGTCTACGCATGGGCAACACCAGCGGCTTGTCTCGCGGCTCAAGGGGTACAGCGCCAATCTCCCATCCATGGGAGGTGGCGCCCTCGCGACCTCCTGTCGCTCGCCCCCTTTTGCCTGCTCGCCTTCGTCGGGTGTTACATCCATGCTTCGCCAACGCTCGCTTGAATATTTATACAAACCTTATGCAACACACCCGTTCCCATAGTCGCCAGTCAGTCCTGCGGACTTCTGAGGGAAAAACCTCACCCCTTACCCCTCACGTTTTCCTGGTTCCCCGGTGTTAACACTTTGGCTAAGATATTCATACTTTATAATAGAATTTAAAGAGAAGGCGGTATTTTATGCTAACCCAAAATGCTTTTGCCCCATTGGAAGAAAAAAAGGGGATTCTTCTTCCTCGTTGCTGTATATGCAATGAGGTACCTGTCGAAGGAATCTGCGGAGGAATGAAAATAAGGCGCAATTTTCTCTGCCAAAAATGTGAAGAGGCCATTGTTAACCTTACGGCTGAAACTGCCGATTATAATGAAATTCTGAGCAGGATAAAAGCCCTTTTTAGATAGGCAGTAATAATAAAGCTGTTTGGTGTATTATCGGCCTTTGGTGTAGAATGAGGGAGTGAATGTGGGGAGGAAAAATAAGTCAAAGAATGTCCCCAAACTCACTCAGGAGGTTTGGAATTTTGCAGCATAAGGCAACACCTATATATTCGGCACTAAAAAGCTATATGGCAGAAAACAATCTGCGCCTGCACATGCCTGGGCATAGTGGGGGGAAAGGCTTCAAAGTTGAAGAGCTAAGAGCGGTGGCGGCCATGGATCTCAGCGAGGTTCCGGGTTTGGATGACCTGCATTTACCTACGCAGGCAATAAAAAGCGCCCGCTCGCTCCTGGCTGATGCCTTTGGCGCCGGACAAAGCCTTTTTCTGGTCAATGGGGCAACTTCAGGGATACACGCTTTGTTTTTAAGTCTCTTACCCGAGGGTACAAAAGTAATAGTACCGCGCAATGCCCATCGTTCTTTTTACGGGGGAATGGTGCTGTCGGGGGCCTTGCCCGTCTACCTGCCTTGCCGCCTGGCTCCCGGATTAGGAGTAGCTCTGGCTAACCGCAGTGAAGATATCTATCATCTCCTAAAGCAAAATCCCGAGGTTAAAGGGGTTTTTCTTTGCAGTCCCAGCTATTATGGGACATGCTCTGAGTTAGACCAGATATCTTTGCTATTAAGGGAAAAGAACAAGCTGCTACTGGTGGATGAAGCCCATGGGGGGCATTTTCCTTTTCACTCTGCTTATCCTCGCCCCGCACTGCAAAGTGGTGCTGATGCAGTTGTTAATGGTTTGCACAAGACTTTACCGGTGTTAAACCAGGGAGCCTGCCTTCACCTGGCAGCAGGATTTGTTGAATGGGAGCAGGTGTTGGCGACCTGGAGTCTATTAACTACCACCAGTCCCTCTTATCCTATCTTGGCCTCCATAGACCTGGCTCGGCAGCTCATGGTGGAGGAGGGTTATTCTTTACTGGAGCGGGCCGCTTGCCTTTCTCAAAACTACAAAAGCAGGATAAATCAGATTAAAGGTTTACATTGTTTTGAGGAAGAAGAATTAAAAGCCCTGCCTGGTATTTCAGGAGTAGATCCCCTCAAGGTATTGATATCTACGCAGGGGTTAATTATCGATGGTCTGGCTTTAGCTAAATTACTCCGGCAGAAGTACCGGATTCAGGTGGAGCTTGCTGCTCCGGAAATCATTCTGGCCATAATGTCTATTTTTCATGAAGGCGATGATTGGGAAAGATTGTACCGGGCTTTGGAAGAACTGGCCAGGGACTATAGGGCGAGGGCTCCCGTATCTTTAGTAGAAGGGGAAATTCCCCCCCTGCCCTGCTTAATTCTGGCTCCCCGGGAGGCTTATATGGCGACGAAAATATCCCTGCCACTGGATGAATGCCGGGGAGCTATCGCGGGAGAGATAATAGCAGCTTATCCTCCGGGGATTCCCTGTTTATTGCCCGGTGAGCTGATAGATGACACTATGCTCGACTACCTGCGTTACTTGAAAAAATCTGGACTAAGGCTACAAGGTCCACAGGACCCAGCCTTGAATTATGTTAAAATAATAGAGTAGAGCCAGGGATTATATTGCCAGGCTCTTAAGTTGAGAGTGAAAAAGGAATGGAGAGAAATGGAGAACAAGGGACTCTTTATCAGCCTGGAAGGTATTGATGGTTGCGGCAAGACCAGTGTTAAAGAAGGATTGCTGCAGTATTTTAGCAAATTCCCCGTTCTAAGTATACGAGAGCCGGGGGGAACGCTAATTTCGGAAAAAATCAGGGAAATTCTTTTGGATGAAAAAAACCAAGAAATAACAGCCAGGACGGAAGCTTTTCTTTATGCGGCAGCGCGCAGTCAACTGGTGGAAGAGCTTATTCGCCCCGCCCTCTTGCAGGGAAAAATAGTTCTGGCTGATCGCTACCTGGATTCAACTATTGCCTATCAGGGATATGGAAGAGGTTTGGACCTGGGATTTCTAACGACTTTAAACCAGCTCTGTACCAGTGGTTTGAAGCCCCATCTAACCTTGTTGCTGGATATTGACCCGGCTGAGGGGCAGAGGAGAAAGAAAAAGGATATTCCAGACCGTCTGGAGAAAGAAGGGATAGAGTTCCAAAGCCGGGTACGCGAGGGATATTTAAAAATAGCCCGGCAAGAATCGGAGCGTATCAAGCTCCTGGATGCGGGGAAGGATTTTAAAGAGGTTCTGCAGGAAGCTATTGAGTACATAGAAGATATTTGGCCCGCAGGGGGCCGGGCTTAAACGGAAGTCGGAAGACGGAATGGTAGTCAGACATTGGGGATTGAAGGGGGTTAGCCGTCCCTGGGGCGGGCTGCTGAGTCAAAGTAGCCGTCCCCTTGACTCAGTGTAAAGGAGTAGGGCTAATGAAAATCGAGCGGGGGAAAAAAGAATTAAGAGGTTTTTCTCTATTGGGGAAAGCCGATTCCCGAGAAATAAGACGAGGAAACGCCAGTAGTTTCGAGCAGGAGCTTAGTCAAAAGAGGGAAGCTGAAAGCCAGCTGCGGATGCAAGAGATTCTCAAGAAGCTGGATAAGCTGGGGGAGCAGCTGAAGCATAAAGTAAATCTCAACGATCTCATGTTATATAAAAAACTGATAAGAAATTTTTTGCAGGAAGCCACCGCTAAAGCCTATTTGCTCCAAAAGGAACGTGGGCGTAACCGCCGGGGTCGAACCGTGCTAACTACCATTTCTATCGTTGATCAGGAAGTAGAACAGCTCATTAATGACTTTATCGGTAAGAAGAAGGAAGCGGTGGATATTCTTACTACCCTGGATAAGATAAGAGGTATGCTGGTGGATTTGATGATATAGCTCAAGCAAGAGGTGCAGTTATGGATATTTTCTCTTCAATAGTGGGACAGGAACGGGCGAGCAGTCTGCTACAAAAAAGTCTGGAGACGGGCACAATAAGCCATGCCTATCTTTTTTTGGGTCCGGCGGGAGTGGGGAAAATGTCTTGTGCCCGGGCCTTTGCCCAGGCTATTATTGGCCGGGATGATAATGACGCCATGGTTTTTTTCCGGGAAAAGATACACCCGGATTTATTAATCCTGGAAAAGGAAGAAGGGCGAAGTGTAATAAGTAAAGAACAAATCTCACAGAAACTTGAGCCCTGGCTCGGATTGAAGCCTTACCGGGCTTCCCAACGAGTAGCCATTATTCGGGACAGTCAGCTTATGAGTAATGAAGCAGCCAATGCCTTACTTAAAAACCTGGAGGAACCACCGGAATACGCCGTGATTATCCTGATTGCCGATGACCAAAATATCTTGGAAACCATAGTATCACGCTGTCAGCTTGTTCGCTTTAATTCCCTGGCAGATAAAGATATCGAGCAAATCCTGCGTAATCGCGAAGTGGAGCCATTAAAGGCTGCTCAGGCTGCCAGCCTGGGACAAGGTAGTGTGGCTACTGCTATACGCTTTGCCCAGGAAAAGGATTATGAAAAGATATGGGAGACAAGCCGGAATATAATTACAGATCTGAGTGGGGAAGAAATAGTCGAAGTATATAAGTCGGCGGAAAGGATGGAACTGGCCCCGGAATTAATCGTAAACCTCTTGATAAGCCTGTTGCGTGATATTAATATTTACCAGCAAACCCGTAAAGAGGAACTGCTGGTTTTGCCCGGTAGTTCTGAGCTGGCCAACTCCATAAGGCAAGTGCAGCCTCAGCATCTTACAGCCGCCCTTGATAAGATAATGAACTTGAAAAATTATTATCGTAGCAATGTAAATTCACTAATTATCAATGTTAATATCAGCTATGAAATTTGGCAAGCCTTTAACTCTTAATTTTATATCATGGGGATGATATATCATGGGGAAGGTTGTTCTGATATATATACTATAATAAGTGTTAATACGAAAAGTGAAGGGTGAGGGGGGTTAAGTTTTTCTCTACTACATCTTACTATTCTAGCCCCTACTAACTCACTTTTCATCGGTGGTTGTGGCCCTTGGAGCATGGGGGGTTAGTACGTGTCAACATTTTAAGATTTAGCAAGCCTTTAACTCTTAATATATTAAAATCGAGGGGGTAGTTTTTATTGGTTTGGGTGGTAGGCGTCCGCTTTAAACCAGCGGGTAAAATATACCATTTTGCTTGTGAAGGCCATGATTTGGAAGAAGGAGACCCGGTAATTGTTGAAACTGTACGGGGTGTGGAGTATGGTATTGTAGCCGTGGGAAAACGAGATCTGGATGGAGAAAAGCTTATACAACCTTTAAGAAATGTAATCCGTAAAGCTAAACCTGAGGACAGCAAAACCTGGGAAAAGAATCAGCAAAAGGGCAGGGAGGCTTTGGATATATGTAAGCAAAAAATCAAAGAACACCAGCTGCCTATGCGCTTAATCGATGTTGAATACACCTTTGACCTGGGTAAGATAATTTTTTATTTTACCGCTGAAGGGCGGGTGGATTTTCGTGAACTGGTGAAAGACCTGGCCGCTATATTCAAGACCCGGATTGAACTGAGGCAAATCGGAGTAAGAGACGAAGCCAAGATGCTGGGAGGGATTGGTGCCTGTGGCAGGATACTTTGCTGTAAGTCCTTTTTAGGGGAATTCCAACCCGTTTCCATACGCATGGCCAAAGAACAGAATTTGTCACTTAATCCCACCAAGATTTCAGGAATATGCGGGCGTTTAATGTGTTGCTTGAAATATGAATCAGAGCTCTATGATACCGCAACAAATGGGGAGAACCAGCATGGAAAAAACAGTTCAAGAGCTAAAAATAATAATTCGGGAACTGATTCTTGAGGTGGGACAACTGAAAGAGCGGGTTACTTACCTGGAAAGGGACTCGAGCTTAGGGCAGCCGCCACAATTACCAGAGCCGCCTTCCTGGCCGGATATCGAAGTAGAAAGCTATGAAAACCTGGGAAAAGTATATAAAGAAGGATATCATATTTGTCCGGCTGCTTTTGGGCAAAGCCGTAACGAGGAATGTCTTTTTTGTTTGGCGTTCATGGAGAAGGAGTGAACCGTGGACAAGGTAAATTTGATGCCGGACGACCAGGAGGAAAGCCTGGATGATCTCGTTTTGGGCGGTATGAAACTATTTCAATCCCGGGAAGGCTACCGTTTTTCCCTGGATGCAATACTTCTGGCCCATTTTCCTGTACTGGACGGAATAAAGCAGGCGGTGGATCTGGGCACCGGAAACGGAGTTATTGCTCTGTTGCTGGCTTACCGTGCTCCCTCTTTGCGAGTGACCGGTATCGAAATACAGGAAAGCATGATCAAAAGAGCCAGGAAGAATATTGCCTTCAACCATCTAGAGGAAAGGATTGACCTGATTCAGGCTGATATCAAGAACATAAAGGAATACTTACCTCCTCAGGGGGCAGAACTGGTCGTTTCCAACCCACCCTTCTGGAAAAAGGGAGAAGGGAAATTGAGCCTAAATCCAGAGAAAGCCGTTGCCCGCCATGAATTGGAAGTGGAGCTCGCCGATCTTGTTCTAGCTGCTGCTTATATACTGCTTCCCAGGGGGTGCTTCTGTCTTATACAGAGAGCGGAGAGACTACAGGAAATAGCCCGGCTTTTTTCCGCCAATGGACTGGTATTGCGGAGAATAAGACCGGTTTATCCGTTGCCGGAACGAGAGGCTAGAATGATACTCTTGGAAGGCCAAAAGGGAGGAGCAGGGGGCTTGACCATCCTGCCTCCGCTTTTCGTTTACGAGAATCCCGGGGTTTACAGCGCCGAACTGCAAAAATTGTACGGCTTTTCAAAGTAAGGATGATAAATTGAAAACAGGTAAATTATACATCTGCGGAACGCCCATAGGAAATCTGGATGATGTCAGTATCAGGCTGTTAAAAACATTGCGCAAGGTAGACCTTATTGCCTGTGAAGACACCCGCATGACCATTAAGCTGCTAAACCGCTTCAAGATAAAAACCCGCATGATTAGCTACCATGAACATAGCAAACGGGAAAAGGAAGACTATCTGATAGCCCAGTTGCTGCAAGGCCAAAACATAGCCCTGGTTTCCGATGCCGGTATGCCAACTATTTCCGATCCGGGGGAAGAACTAATAAGACGGGCTTTACAAACAGGTATTCCGCTGGAGGTAATACCAGGACCATCAGCCCTTACTGCGGCATTGGCTCTATCCGGTATGGATACTTCAGCTTTTACTTTCGCAGGCTTTTTACCCCATCGTCGTTCACGCCGAAGGGGAGAACTGGAGCAATTGCAAAGCGAGCAAAAGACGATTATTTTATATGAAGCGCCTCATCGTTTACGGGAATGCCTGCTTGATATTGTAGAAATAATGGGAGCAGAGAGGAAGCTGGCCATAGCTCGGGAACTAACAAAAAAACATGAAGAAATAAGACGAGGAACGGCAGGAGAGTTGCTGCATCATTTTAGCGCCTCTCCCCCGCGAGGCGAAATATGCCTTTTGATAGCCCCTGCTGAAGATAAAGCCGCCGAAACAAACTGGGAGCTCATTATAGCAGAGACAGAAGAATTAATAAACTTGGGGATGGATAAAAAAGAAGCCTTCAAGATAAAGGCAAAAAATTACGGTATAAAAAAGAATGAGCTATACAAATATTTTGTCGAAAAAAAACGACCCGGCACTCAGGATTGAAAACTATCGCTGAAGGAAGTCGAATAGTTTTCAATCCTGAATGCCGGGCGGGTGTTGCATCTATACTTTGCCAACAATCGCGCGTAATATTTATGCAACAAAAGCTTTTTGTAATAGTAAATTAATATGTAGAACTAGATTACCTGCTTGCTGAGCTCAGTAAGGCAGCTTTTGCATAAGTTTTTCCCTTTGTAGTTGACCACTTCTTCTGCATTACCACAGAAGATACATGCAGGTTCATACTTCTTGAGGATTATCTTTTCACTGTCAACATAGATTTCCAGTGCGTCCTTTTCCTCTATCCCCATAGTTCGACGTAATTCAATCGGAATTACAATGCGACCCAACTCGTCCACCTTACGGACAACGCCAGTTGATTTTAGCATATATACAACCCTCCTCCCAAAAACTTCTTCAACAAGAGTGTACCAGAGATGGCAGAATTAGTCAAGATAATTATGACAATTTTGGGCAAAAAATTTACAGTTATCTCAAGAGTATAGGTATTTATGTATTTTTTTGGCCTAGATAAAAGTCAAAGAAAACCACAAATTAGGGAAAAATCCATATTAGCAAAAAACAACATAACGAGGTGAAATATCTTCCCCGCTTCTTTAAGAGGTCGGGTTCCTATTAAAAAAATAGGCGGCGGGTTCTAATGCCCCGCTTCGTTGCAGCGCAGTGTTGAAACTGCTTTGCAGTTTCTTCCGATGCTAAAAACCAGCCGGAACTATTCTGCTTTAATTTTGCTCTTAAGGAAAACATCATTATGGTTTATAATCCCCTTGACAGGCTAGGGATAGGGGAGCAATTTTGTGGTAAACTATAGCTAATCATTGTTTTGGGAGGAAAGAAAGTGCAGAGGAAGAAAAGTTATTACATCACCACTCCTATTTATTACCCCAGCGATAATTTACATATTGGGCATGCCTATACCACCGTGGCCGCTGATTGCATAGCCCGTTTCAAACGAATGCAGGGTTATGATGTTTTTTACTTGACCGGTACCGATGAACACGGGCAAAAGATCGAAAAAGCGGCCCGGGAGAAAGGTATGGAACCCATCAAGTATGTGGATGGTATCGTAGAAAGCATCCGCCAGCTCTGGGAAACCATGCTGATTACCCATACAGATTTTATACGCACCACCGAAGCCCGGCATGAGCAGTTAGTACAAAAAATATTCAACAAGGTCTATGAACAGGGAGATATTTTTATTTCCCAGTATGAGGGCTGGTATTGCACCCCCTGTGAGACATTTTTCACGGAAAGACAGCTGGCCGAAGGGAATTGCCCTGATTGTGGCCGTGAAGTGGAGCTATTGAAGGAAGAAAGCTATTTTTTCAATATGTCTAAATATGCTGATCGCCTGCTGGAGCATATTGAAACTCACCCGGATTTTATTCAGCCCGAATCCCGGCGTAATGAAGTAGTCAACTTCATAAAAATGGGTCTGGAAGATCTGTGTGTATCTCGGACTACCTTCCAGTGGGGGGTACCGGTGCCCTTTAACCAAAAGCATGTGGTATATGTCTGGTTTGATGCTTTAATAAACTACCTGACAGCTATAGGTTATATGGATGATGAAGAAAAGTTTAAGCAGTATTGGCCAGCGGATGTACACTTGATGGCCAAAGACATAATTCGCTTTCATGCGATTATTTGGCCCATAATGTTGATGGCTTTGGATTTACCTTTGCCCAAAAAGGTCTGTGCCCATGGTTGGATAATGCTGGAGGGCGGGAAGATGTCCAAATCCAAGGGAAATGTGGTTGATCCGGTTGTTTTGGTTAAGAAATACGGAGTTGATGCGGTAAGATACTACCTGGTCAGGGAACTGAGTTTTGGCCAGGATGGCTATTATTCGGAAGAAATGCTGGTAAATCGTATAAATTCTGATCTGGCCAATGACCTGGGTAATCTTATCAGCCGTACTATAGCCATGATAGAGAGATATTTTGATGGGGTTATACCCGTTTCGGGTATAGCGGAAGCCCTTGATGAGGATTTAATAAATACGGCCCGGGAGGCGTACCGGGAAGCTACTGAAAAACTGGATAAACTGGATTTCGCCTCATATATAATGGCTACTCGCAAGCTGGTATCGCGGGCCAATAAATATATCGATGAAACTGCGCCCTGGCTTTTGGCTAAAGAGGTAGCGAAAAAAGAGCGCCTGGCCAGCGTCATGTATAACCTGGCAGAGAGCATCCGTATCGCCCTGATACTGCTGGCTCCATGCATGCCGACACTACTGTCCAGAGCCAACCGGCAAATAGAGATATTTGACCTTAATCAGAATCTTGATTGGGATGAAGCGGCGGAGTGGGGTCGTTGTAAAGCTGGCAGCAAGGTTCGCCGGGGCGAGCCCCTGTTCCCGCGGATAGATATAAAATCCCTGGAATCTGGAGAGCAACTGCCTATGGAGTCACCCGGGGAGAAAAAAGTGGAGAAGAGCCCGCCCGCTGTTACGGAATTGGTTGATATTGAGGAATTTGCCCGGATCGATCTGCGGGTAGCTGAAGTTATCGCTTGCGAAAAAATGAAGAAGGCTGATAAACTACTGGTTTTACGCTTGCGAGTGGGAGAGGAAGAACGCACAGTAGTTTCAGGTATTGCGCAATATTATTCCCCGGAGGAATTGTTGGGTAAAAAAGTGGTGCTGGTAGCCAACTTGAAGCCGGTAAAATTAAGAGGGGTATTGTCTCAGGGGATGATACTGGCCGCTGATGGAGATAAGGTGGAGGTTTTGCTGGTGGATCAGGATGTACCTTCTGGAAGCCGGGTGAAATAGATGTTAATAGACACCCATGCTCATTTGCAGGATCCCGCCTTTGACCGAGACCGGAAGGAAATTATGCAGCGGGCTAAAGCGGCCGGGCTGGAGAAAATAATCTGTATCGGCTATGATTACGAGACTTCCGTGGAAGCAGTGCAGCTGGCCCGCCAGTTTCCCGAGGTTTATGCGGTGGTAGGAGTACATCCCCATGATGCTAAAACCCTGAGCACTGGGGTGTTGGCCCAACTATACGACCTGGCCCGTGACCCCCGGGTGGTGGCTATTGGAGAAACCGGACTGGATTATTACCGCAACCTTTCCTCCCCCGAAGAACAGAGGAAAGCCTTTAAAGAACAGATAAAACTGGCCCATGAGCTCTATAAACCGCTGGTTATTCATGATCGTGATGCCCACCAGGAGGTCTTGGATATTATCAAAAAGGAAAAGGCCGGGAAAAATGAAGGTATTATGCACTGCTATTCCGGTCATCTGCCTCTGGCGGTGGAACTGATGAAAGAGGGTTTTTATATCTCGTTTGCCGGTCCCCTAACTTTTAAGAATGCCAAAAAGACCCAGGAGGTAGCGGCCCGAGTATCGCTGGAGCGGATTTTAATAGAAACGGACTGTCCCTACTTAACCCCGGAACCCTTCCGGGGAAAAAGAAATGAGCCGGCATTAGTAGTACATACTGCCAGGAAACTGGCAGAATTGCGCCATAAAACCGAAGAAGAAATCGCCTATATTACCAGCCAGAATGCTCGGAGAATCTACCGTATCAAAGATTGATTCCGCTGCAAAAAGTAATAATTATGCATCAGCTTGCATAAATATTCCGCTCGCAGTCTCCGCATGGGCAACACCAACGGCTCGTCTCATGGCTCAAGGGGTACCGCGCTAATCTCCCGTCCTGGTCACAACCTTAATAGTGACACCCGCAGGGTGATAGCGCTCTCGCGACGTCCTGTCGCTCGCCCCCTTTCGCCGCAAAACTTCGCCGGGTTTTGCATCCATGCTTCGCCAACGCTCGCTTTGCATATTTATGCAACCCTATGCAGCAAAAAGGGGTTTTTGCAGTAGAGTCAAGATTGATTAGGAAGAAAAGTAAGGCTTTACCTATTTCGACAAACTCCTTTAAGGGAAAATTTCCTTTTTCAGCAATCTTTTTTCCCTTCCAAGAATAAAATGGATGTAAAGGGATAAGAATTTAAAAGAGGTTGACTGTAGCGACTACATAATAAGGCAAATCAACCATAAATTGGAGGCCAAGTTTGACTTCTGGGGTTAATTTTGCTTAGAATGTAGTTGTATCTCAGGCCTTATGGTCTGGGACAAAAGGAGAAGGAGGAATGAAATGGGTATTGTGTGGTCTAAGCAACGAGCTTACCTGGCCGCTGTATTGGGCCTGGTTCTGCTGGTAAGCCTGTTCTTTGCCCTGCAAAAACCAGTAAGTATTGAGGTTGATGGCAAGCTAATAAAAAGCAGTGTTTTCTTTTCTGGAACCGTAAGGGAGGTTCTGGATAAAAACCACATAACGCTTAAGGAAAAAGACAAAGTTGAACCTTCATTAAATGCTCCGGTAAAGAAAAAGATGAAGATCACTGTAGTCAGGGCTTTTAAAGTGAAAGTTGTAGCCGATGGTTGTAGCCGGGAAGTATTAAGCATACCGGTTTCAATTAAAGAGGCTATCAAATTAGCAGGATTCCAGCTGGGAGAGCAGGATATTATTAAAACCACTGCCACCTCCCTAACCATCCCTAACCAGGAGATTGAGATTATCCGCGTCACTCAGGAAGAACAGGAAGTAAAAGAGCCCATTGCTTTCCAGATGGAAAGAACCAGCGACAACACCCTGGAGAGAGGATTGAGCAGGACCATCAAACAGGGGAAGAACGGGGTAGCTCTAAACACCTTTAAGGTTACTTACCATAACGGTAAAGAAGTCAAACGTGAAGTAATTGGCAGCAAGACGCTACTTGAACCAGTAAATAAGCTGGTGGCCCTGGGGACTATCACCAGTGTCTCCAGAGCTGGGCAACGCTTGGATTTCCGGGAAGCAAAATATATGAATGCCTCTGCTTATACCTACACCGGTCGCAATACTGCTACGGGAAGACAACCGGCGGTGGGTTTGGTAGCGGTTGATCCCAGTGTTGTTCCAATGGGAAGCAAGCTCTATATTGAGGGTTATGGTTATGCTGAGGCTGCTGATACCGGAGGAGCCATCAAAGGAAACCGCCTGGATCTCTTTATGGAAGAACGATCCCAATGCTTAAACTGGGGGAATCGAACCGTAAAAGTCTATATACTCGAATAAGTATCCCCAAATTCGTCTCCCCGATGAAGGAATAAGGGGAAAATAAGCATTAAAATACCCGTCTTTAAGTTTTTAGGGCGGGTATTTTTTTGTTTATTTTTTCCATGATTTAAAAATTAAAAAGTACAGAAACCTATAAGAGGAATAGAAAAAGGAGGTGAAAATAAATGAAGAAAAAACTGCTTTATTTGCTATGTTTCAGTTTAATGTTTATGCTATTGGCCGGTGGTTGCCAAAAGACGACCGCTAAGAAGCCCATGGCTCCTTCCGCCAAAAAACCAACGCAGACTAGTCAAATGACCCCCAGTGAAAGGAGAGTCCTGGCCAGTAAACTGTCCAAAATGGCGGAACAAGTGAAAGGGGTAGAAAAAGCTACAGTAGTTGTTGCTGATATTGGCATAGCTAACAACATTACCGGGAATACTAAAACAAATGCCCAAATGAACCGGGCTACAGCCAAAAACCTGAACGATAATACTATCGGCAGTGATGCAGGCATCAATCGAAGCGAACCCAAAGGAATGATTGTTATGGTAGGGTTGACCCTGAAGCCGGGCAATAATGACATGAATAAAAGTAACCAAATAAAATCCAAAGTAATGAACAAACTTAAAGCCAGTGACCGCCGCATATCCCAGGTATTGGTAACGACTGATCCTAATTTGGTCAAGCGTATTACGGATGTAGCTGCCGGAATACTTGAAGGCAAACCGATTAAAACTTTTGAAAAAGACATAAAAAATATTGATTCCAGCTTAAGACAGCAAAAAACCACTTATTAGTTAATAATCTAACCCGGGAGCAAGATACTCTCGGGTTATTTTTTTGGAACACATAGGAAGATTGAGTTTTGTGCTGTTTTCTAAGAAAAAAGTGATATTATTTATCCTCTGGATGTATAATAGGCTAAATTGGACAAATTTGATTTCACGGCAAAAGCCGAGTATATTTATACCAGCCAAAAATATATTTGCTCTTCATCTTAATAGGCTTGAGGTACAATGAAACGCACAGATTCTTTATCCGGCATACGCTATTACATGAATAAATATGGAATCCACCCTCGCAAAAAATGGGGGCAGAATTTTCTGGTGGATGGGAATATTCTTAGAAAGATAGCTCATTTATGCAATCCCAGCTGCGAAAAATTGCTGGTGGAAATCGGACCTGGGCTGGGAGGACTGACCAGAGAATTAGCAGGCATAAGTAAGGGAATACTGGCCATCGAGATTGATTTCGGATTGCGGGAGGCGCTGGCTGAAAGCTTGCAGGGACTAAATAATATCCATCTGCTTTTTGCCGATATACTTCAAATCGATTTGGAGGAAGAATTGAATAAGGCTTTTGGGGGGGAAGATATTTCCGGATACAAGGTATGCGCCAATATCCCTTATAATATAACCACCCCCATTATATTTAAACTCCTGGAGACTTGCTCGCAGATGGAAAGCGCTACTCTGATGATGCAGAAAGAGGTTGCCGGTCGCATACTGGCATCTCCTGGCAGCAAGGAATACGGTTTACTTACCCTGATGACAACCTATTATGCCGAGGTAGAATACCTGATGCCGGTTTCCCGGAATTGCTTTTATCCCCGCCCGGAAGTAGATTCCAGCGTTATTCAACTCCGGCCCATAAAAGGAAAGCGAGTGCAGGTTAAAGATGAAGCATACTTTAAGAAGCTACTCCGGGTATCTTTTCAGAAGAGGAGAAAAACTATTTTAAATATTTGCGTAGATTTGTTTTCGATAAAAAAAGCGGAGATTCATAGCATTTTAAACTCCATAGGCATAGACCCGAAAAGCAGGCCGGAAAACCTTAGCATCGAGCAATTCGCCCTGATAAGTGATACTCTGGTTATGAGGAGGCTTGGTAATGATATTTAACAGTCCCAGCAAAGGAGAATTAGATTTAGAACAGGTAGTAATTGATATACTCAACTACATCGCTGAGGATCTTACCCGGTCTTACAAATTAATTGTAGGCAGTGATTCTCATCCTGGCGCACAGGGAACTTGTTATGTCAGTGCCATAATTATTCATAGGATGGGTAAAGGCGCTCGTTATTATTATAATAAAATCGTGGATCGCCGGAGCAGTAGCTTGCGCCAGCGTATTTTCTATGAAGCATCCCTTAGCCTGGATTTAGCTGATCGCTTGAGCCAGTGCTTGAAAAAGCATGGTAAAGATGACATGAAAGTGGAAATACACCTCGATGTTGGCATTCAGGGTGATACCAAGGAATTAGTAAAAGAAGTTACCGGAATGATAGTAGGGAGTGGTTTTGCCGCCAAAATCAAGCCGGATGCCTGTGCAGCCAGTACGGTAGCAGATAGGTATACCAAATAGGAATTTGACTCTTAAAGCATATCTTTCCGCAATTACTTCCCGTCTTGCCTTTTCACTAGCAATTTTAAATTAAATATTTAGTTGACACAACGAAGGTTTTTATATATACTGATTATTTCAATGTTGACAATCCCTCACATCTGTTATAGAATTATGTTGATATATATAAAAGAAGGTGGTAAATTGAATTCTCCCAGGGCGATATCAGATATTAAGAAAGACCTGGAATCTTTTGTTGGAAGCAAGATTAGATTAAAGGCCAACCGGGGAAGAAACCGTATCATAGAGAAAGAGGGCGTATTAGAGTCAATTTATCCCAATATATTTGTGGTTAAGTTGGATGAAAGAAAAATAGAAAGGCGAGTTTCCTATACTTATGCCGATGTACTAACCGAAACAGTTGAATTGTTTGTTTATGATACTGAAGACGCAGAAATTAGAATTGCCGCTGCCAACCATTAAAACATCCACCATCACTGCATGAATTCATGCAGTTTTTCTTTTCCCCATAGATTCTTTTCTAAAATCCTTAATTTTTTCCGACCTCTTCTTTTTGCAGATGCCCCCCATGGCCGGGGGCCAACCAATGATAAAAAGTGGATGCCTGACGACCGACGACTTTTCTCATTAATCATATACCAGAGCGTCAGGTAATATAAATTTATAACAAGGTTAAATTTGTCTCCCGCTAAGTGGTCGGGTTCCTATTAACAAAACAGGCGGTGGATTCTAATCCCTCCCACCTCGTTACAGCGCTGTGTTGAAACTGCTTAAGCAGTTTCTTCCGAGGCTTAAAAGTGCAAGAAAAGAAGGTGATGTAGTTGGGTGAGGCACTTTCTATATGGTCGCCGGTGGTACTGGCTGAACTAAGTACCCCCCGAAGCTTTGACCACCATCAAGTCTACCATTTGGATGAACGATTCCAGGGCTTGGAGGATTTAAGAGTCAAGTTAAGGGAATATATCGTAAGAAAACAGGGAAATGCGCTGGAAACCTTGTTTAAACTGGAAGTTTTTTGCTTACTGGAAAATATGGATGGCAAGATGCAGCTGATAAAAAAGGAGGAGAATCTAAGGGATCGGGTTTTATTACAGGAATTTGACTGTAATTTGGATTTCGATAAAGAGCCTCGAATAGATTTTATTGGCGATATAAAAAAGATTAATTGGCAGGGGGGGTTGGACGGAAATCAACTGCATGTAATACTTTTTATAGATTATATATTGATGGCCATCCGCCAACAGGTAATCAGGCTTTTGGAGCAGGAAGCGGAGTTAAAAAGTAGCGATTTACGGGTAGAGGGTCTGGCACAGGATGAGACTGCCAGGATGGAGGAAAAAAACCTGGAGCTAAGGCGCCAACTCCGTTTTTACGAAAAAAACATAGCTAGTCTCAAAAAGGGGATTAAGAAAGTCGAAAATCGCAATGTGGTATTAAGCCGGGAGAGTCAGCAGTATCAGTTATTAATCGAAGAGCTGCGCCGGGCTATACAGGAAAAAGAACAGCGCTTGAGCCGTTATGAGGCTAGGCTTTATTATGAGGATAATCAAGATAACAAATATGGGGAGATTTACTCCAATAACGAAGAAAATGAAAGAATTAGCGGCAATAGCCTGGGAAGCCGGGTTAAACGGCTTTTTCTGAATAGTATTTGATTTCCCTTGAAAAAAAGCCGAGGCTTTACCGCGATATCTTTTGAAGCTGATTGCCGGCGGCGGCGGTCATAGAGTTCCTTTTATGCACCTCGGGCATACATTTTTCATATTATTAGAGAGGATTGTATATTGTTGTTAAGCTGAGAGGGGTGTATTAATGGGAGAAAGCAAATTCATGGAAGGAAAGAACCTGGGTATCTTAAAGGTAAATACCCAAAAATACCAGGCAACACAATTGGCAGCTGGGGATGATGAAGGCCAATTTATGATAAGCACCGCCAAAAAGAGTTCGCTTAAAGCTAAGAACCTTTGTCCTCGCTGTCAAGAAAGAGTAAACAAGCAGGAAATGAAATCCTGCGAACATTGTGGAAGTGAATTGTGTTCTAAGTGTTTAAAAGATTATCAGAAAAAACACTTGAAGGCTCCAGTTAAGCGGGATTCCTCCATTCAGGGAAACTAAAATGCAATGGCCAGGCTATAGAGACCTGGCTATTTTTTTAAACATTGACGTAGACAGGAGGATAAAAAATGTCCAATATTAACTGTATCCTGTACCCGCCCACGGTCGATTTTCACTACCTGGTTCAGCGACCGCAGCATTTAATAAAAAACTTTTCCGAGCTCGGGGTATTAAGCTTCTTTCTTAATAACCCCCACCTCCACGAGCATCAACGCCGGGGCATAGAACGCATCAACCCCTATTTATTTCTATTTAATGGGGTTGAGCCTACTGAATTTTTAAGAGATATTCGACCAGTAGTATATTACAGTGCTACGGCCCATGTAGATATGATAAAAAAATATCGGCCATCGCTAGTAGTATTTGATAGTGTTGACGAACCCAGTGACGAATTTGCTGGATGGAGACCTTATTATCACCGGGCAGTAGCCACGGCGGACATTGTAATTACCACCTCCGATAAGCTGTATAAGATGGCCAAAAGCATCAACCCTCATAGCTTTTTGGTGCCCAATGCTTGTGATTATGAACATTTTTCCCCAAGCACTCATTTGCCAATTCCGGCTGACATGCGAGGCATCAATAGCCCGGTAATTGGCTACATTGGGGCTATTGCCACCTGGGTTGATTTGGAACTGCTGGATAGGGTAGCTGCTAGACTCCCGCATTTTAACTTTGTTATGCTGGGGCCCTTGTATAATGTGTCTGAACTGCCACAGCGCCCTAATCTGCACTGGTTAGGCTTTAAAGACTATAAAGACCTTCCCGCCTATGCCCAGGCCTTTGATGTAGGACTAATACCCTTTAAGCTCTCCAGTATGACGGAATCGGTAAACCCCATAAAAATGTGGGAGTACATGGCTGCCGGAATGCCCGTTGTGGCTACAGCTCTTCCTGAAGTTTACAAATTCCAGGAACTAATTTACTATTCGGAAAATGAAGAAGAATTTATTGAAAATATCAGAAGGGCCCTCGTGACCGATAATCCCTTTCAGCGGAAACAAAGAATGGAAATGGCCCGGCAGAATTCCTGGCCGGCTAGAGCGGTAGAAATAATCAATTTAATTGAAAACGCACTGGCGGAAAAAGGCATTAAAAAAACGGAATACCGGGCAGATGGCATAATGGATACTCTGCTATCAGACAGTGCTTATACTGAATCTAAAGAACCTTTCCGTACTAGTCTCAGCCCTTTTCAGCAAGTGCTGGTAACACCAGGTTCCAGCTTCCGTTATTCTATTTATCCCGGCAAAGAATACCGGGACAGGGATAGAGTCCGAAATGTTTGGAGTAGAGCTGATTCCGCTTTCCCGGCAGGAGATATTGCAGTAGTGCAAAAAAGCGGCTTTCGTTATTACACCCAGCGCCACCAGAAGGAACTGGGGCTCTACTATGGCTGATATTTTGGAAATTTAATTCTATATGCTTTGCCAACGCTCGCTTTGTATATTTTTGCAACCCTTATGCAACAAAGGGGCCTTTGCAGTGGAATCAAATTTGTATAAGTCATAAAAGCCCTGGTGAAAGGGGTTGAGTTCTTAGAACTATGATTGATATGGCTGAAAAAATAATGATAGGCTGCCCGGTTCGCAACCGGGCCTGGTCTTTAGCCTATTACCTGACTTCCTTAAAACGATTGGCATACCCCGAGTCCCAGCTCGAATTCTGCTTTATAATAAACGATTGTATAGATGAGACTTCGCAAATTTTGGAAGACTTTGCCCGCAGAAAAAACGGGCGGGTACAATTAATCTACTATGACCTGGGTCAGAAGTATGGGCACCTGCGAGGTAAATATAACTTTTCCCACCTGGCTCGACTGAGGAACCGTCTGCTGGAAGCATTTCTGGAGTCTGATGCGGCTTACTTATTTTCTGTGGATAGTGATATTCTGGTGCCAGTTGATAGTTTATCCCTCTTGCTTCAGGACGATTGCGATATTGTGTCCGCTCTGGTCTGCAACGGGGAGGAAGTAGGGGATAATTCGATTTATAATATTCTGGTCAAGGATGCTGCCGGCAACCTGGTGCATTGCCGGGATTTCCCCCGGGACCGGATTTTCCCAGTTGATTGTACCGGGGCTGCCTACCTGATTAAGAGAAAGGTTATTGCATCGCTGGGAGTAAGATACTCTGCAGAGGAAGGGGCTGAGGATATCGGCTTTTGCCGCCAGGCCCAGGAAAAGGGGATAGGCATTTTTTGTGATGGCCGCATAGAATGTATCCATTTGATGAGGGAAGATACGACTTTACTATCGTCAAAAAAGACAAAAATACCGTAAGGATAATCACATTTTGTTACCTCCTTTCATAATATATCCTAGAAATTTGACAGAACAAATTTCAGAACCTGTTAAAACAGGCGAATACTAGATAAAGGAGGGAAAGTAAAGTGTCTAGATTGTTAAAATGTGAATTTCCTGAAGGTTGTATGCTGGATCTATGGGCTAAGGTTATTAAAGCCAAATACATCGAAAAACAAGTTAAAGTACTGGACACGGTCTTTTGTGTACCTGATGAGCAAGTGGGTGGAAAAGTATCCTGTGTAGAAGACATTAAGGTTAAAGTTATCAAGGCATACGAGGATTTGTGTTTCAACAAAGTAAAAATCTTCATCGACTACGAAGTAATCCTTTTTGTATTAGTGGAAGGTGAGTACCAGATTATTACCGTAACTGACCGCTATGAACAATCCATAGAACTGGACGAATTTGATCCGCCCCTAACCTCTGAAGAATTCCGCAACGAAATTGAACAGTCGGAAATCATTCTAAAGAACTGGAGTTTTGATTTTGAAATTAAGGGCAACTGCGAGGACAGCAGTAATCCTTGTAAATTGACCACGCCCATCAAGGGAACCTGTATAGGGCTTAAAGTATACGTGGATATCATCGACAAACTGGGCAAATTCCATGATGTAGTGGTATACGGAGAGTTGGATCCGGATGTAGACTATTAAGCTCAAGGCTAAAACCAGAAAATGCTCGGCTCTATTAGCCGGGCATTTACCTTTCTTAAAGTAGCGGGGGGGATATTTTGAGCATCTTAAAAATCAACCGCCAGGATAAAAACCTGATGAGAAAACAATTGGAAGAAATACTATCTATCCAAAAGGATTTGGATAAAAAAATTAATAATTATCAGCAAGAAAGCGTAGTTGAGGAGTACCGGGGTTTTTGGCAGGAACTTGGACAGAACAATAAAGACAGCATACAGAGAGTATCCCGCTATATGGTGCGCAAATGTAATCGCTGAATATAAGCCCCAAAGGAGCAGTTGCTCCGTATTAGTCGTCAGTCGTCGGACGTCAGACATCAGAAGGGGGTGGGGGTTATTTCTTATTCTATCTTACTATTCAAGCACCGGCTAACTCGATCTTCATCGGTGGTTGTGGCCCCCGGCTATTGGTGGTTAGTATGAAAAGCCTGGGCTTGGCCCTCGGAGGCGGCGGGCTAAAAGGGTTGGCGCATATTGGAGTTTTGCAGGTGCTGGAAGAAAACAGCATCCCTATTTCCGCCATATCGGGAACCAGTGCCGGAAGTATAGTTGCAGCCCTCTATGCCAGCGGCCTCTCGCCCTGGCGGATGCAGGAACTCGCGATGCAGCTCGAAGTTAAGGATTATATTGACTACGATATCATCGCCTTTGCTAAATTTTTCTGGGCTTTATTGCTTCCCGGGGTAAAGGCCAGCCTGGATGGCCTTATCAAAGGAGATAAACTGGAAAAGCTGCTTTATAAATGGACCCGGGGGAAGACCCTGGCGGAAAGCCGAATCCCCATAGGTATTATCGCCTGTGATATTGACTCTGGTCAGGAAATTATATTTACCAATCAAAACCTGGAGGTCACCGGCCCCAGGCTAGTAATTAAAGAAGCCCTCTTAAGCGAAGCAGTACGCTCCAGCACTTCTATTCCCGCCACCTTCGTCCCGCTGCAGTTCAGAGGAATGCAGATGGTTGATGGGGGAGTAAAAGAAATGGTTCCGGTAGAAGTGCAAAAAATTATGGGCGCTGGCTATATTCTTTCCGTCAATCTAGGGCGGGAGAGTTATGCGGAAAAAGTCACCGGGATCACCCAAATCGTATCCCGCAGTTTAAATATTATGAGCTATGAAACCTCCGCTACCGCCGAGGTGCTTTTTGCTGATCTGGTTATTCATCCCCGGGTAAAAGCAGTTCGCCTGGATGATATCGAGCAGGCGGAAAGAATAATCCGGGCGGGAAGGCGAGCCGCAAAAGCCAAAATCGATGAAATAAAAAGAGGATTAGAAGATTGATCTGAGTAACAGAAGCAAAGTTATTTACATATAATATCCACAAAGCAAGGATTTGGCCTAATTGCGGTTGGAGGCGGGGAGGAGGTTAAAATGGCAACGGATAAATTTGAACATGCCACCTTCTACCTGACAAAAAATCAGGTGGATCTTATAAAAGAACTGGCCAGAAAGAACCAGATATCGCGCAGCGCCCTGGTTAGAATGATAATTCGTGAGTACCTGGCCAGACAGGAAGGGAATAAAAGCGAATAGGAAAGCTACCCATAGAAAAGTACTGAAGAAGGCTGCCGGCCTATGCTGGCAGCCTTCCTGATTATTATGCCGCCTGATATTAGCATAAATATACAAAGCGAGCGTTAGCGAAGCATGGCATTAACTGTAAAGAATGACCGTGCTCTTCTTTTTTAATCTGTAATTATCAGGTTTAAAAAATAAAAGTTTCGGAAAGACTTTTACTGAGAAAGGAGAGTATTTTTTATGCCTAAAAAATATTATGGAATCATAATGATTGCTATTCTAATCCTTCTGGGAACCAGTCTTTACCTGGAAGAAAAGCCTTTAAATAAAAGTGTTCTGAGGCTGCATGTAATAGCCAACAGTGACAGCCTGGCTGACCAGGCTCTCAAAATACAGGTAAAAGATGCCGTAGTAGAGATGATGAAAAAGGAATTTGCCGGAATGGATAATATGGAACAGGCTCGCCAGGCTGCTCTGAAGGATATACCTGAAATAAAAAGGACTGCCAAAGCAGTGGTACAAGCCAATGGTTATAATTATCCCGTACAAGTATCACTGGGCGAATATCAATTCCCCACCAAATCATATGGTAATCTGGTTTTGCCCCAGGGAGAATACCAGGCAGTGCGAGTCACCATAGGCGGTGGCGAAGGAAAAAACTGGTGGTGCGTCTTGTTCCCGCCCCTCTGTATGGTTTCTTCCTCTGAACAGGGCTTAAGCCTGCATAGCCCTGAGGAAGCCAAAGTAAGCTTTAAATGCTTGGAACTAATACCTAAAGGAGCTAAATTTCGTACATCCAACCATTAAACTATCCTTTCCCCCTTTGGGAGCGGAAATTTTCCGTTCCCTTTTATTTTTGCAGCATATATAATTTTGTGATAGACTATTTATAAATACCTGGTAAAAATTGGCGATTAAATCCTGGAAGAGTTAAATTATTATTTTAATCTATTTCGTCCTATTACGAAAGGAATGGCTATGTCTATGAGAAGAAGTATAATTATAGAGGCTCCAGCCAAGGTCAATCTTACCCTGGATGTTAAAGGAAAAAGAAGTGATGGTTATCATGAATTAGAAACGGTGATGCACCAGGTGAATCTGCTTGATATAATTACAATTTCCCAGGCCGTAGGTGGTATCCAGATTAAGAGCAACAGCAGCCTGATTCCGACTAATGAGGAAAACCTGGCTTACCAGGCGGCGGAAATGATCCTGGGGGAATATGCTCATAAAGAGGGAGTAGAGATCTATATAGAAAAAAACATACCGGTGGGCGCAGGACTGGCCGGGGGAAGTACTGATGCTGCCGCTGTTATACAGGGGATAAACCAGCTCTATGACCTGGGTCTGGAAGAAGAGGAACTGCTGGAAATGGCCGCTTCGATAGGCTCTGATGTAGCCTTTTGTTTGGCTGGCGGCAGCAAATTAGCCCGGGGACGGGGTGAAATACTGAGCAAGCTGCCTCAGAGAATGATACCTTATATAATCCTGGTTAAACCCGATTTTCAGCTTTCTACAGCTGAAGTCTACCGGGAATTGGATTTGACTCAAGTGGAAGAATTCCCTGATAATGCAGCCTTTCTTGCCGCCTGGGAGGCTTATGATATTATTAATATAGCCAGAAACATGAGGAATGTCTTGGAGACAGTGAGCATAAGGAAATATCCGGAAATAGCGGCTGTAAAAGCAGAGTTGATAGAAACAGGGGCCCTAAATGCCTTGATGTCCGGTAGCGGGCCCAGCGTTATGGGAATATTTGTGGATGAGGAACCGGCCATAAAGGCCCGGGAAAAGTTTCAGACCCGTTATCAGGAGGTGTTTTTACTTTCATCCTATGTTTAATACGAAAAGTCGTAACCATTGTTCAACTATTGTTTAACCATTGTTTAACTATTGTTTAACTATTGTTTAACTATTGTTTAACTATTGTTTAACTATTGTTCAACTATTGTTTAACTATTGTTTAACCATTGTATTAGTAAAGTGAGGAGTTTAGTTTATTTGCTGCTACATCTTACCATTCAAGCCCCTACTAACTCACTTTTCATCGATGGTTGGGCCCCTCCGGCCATGGGGGGTTAGTAAGAAAAGTGAGGAGTGAGGGGTAAGGGGTTGCGGTGACAAAAGAACCGTCCCCTTGACATATGAAAAGAGGTGATTTTTATTAATACAGGAGAAAAACGCCTATCACCGGTGGATCTTGACTCCTACAAGCCTTTACGGGAGTTGGTACTTGAGGCCATCAGGGAAGCTATTAAGAATGGAGTCTTAAAACCCCGGGAAAGGTTGATGGAAATCCAGTTGGCGGAAGAGCTGGGAGTATCACGAACTCCTATTCGGGAGGCCTTGCGCAAGCTGGAACTGGAGGGTTTTATCGTTATGGTTCCTCGTAAGGGAGCCTATGTAGCAGACATATCGCTTAAGGATGTTGCTGATGTTTTTGAGATTAGGGCGGCCTTGGAGGCCCTGGCTGCCGGGTTAGCTGCGGAAAGGATGACTGATGAGGAGCTAGAGGAAATGGAAAGACTGCTGGTGGAAAAGGGTGAGGCCATCAGCAGTAATGATATGGATAAACTGGTTGATGTGGATACCAAGTTCCATGAGGCCATCTACCGGGCCAGCCGCAACCAGAGACTATTCGCCATAATCAACAACTTGCGAGAACAGATACAAAGGTTTAGAAGCACATCGCTGTCCTATCCCGGTCGGATGCAGCAATCCATGCAAGAGCACCGTGACATAGTGGAAGCCATCCAATCCCGGGATGTTCAGTTGTCAAGGCAATTAGCCCAGGAACATATTGAGAACGCTGAACAGAGCATGATTGATTGTATTAAAAAAAATGGCTTGCCCTGGGCTTAATTATGGAGGTGCCTGAATGCAATATGATGCGGTGATACTTGCCGGTGGTGTAAATAGCAGTGAGCTGAAGAAGATTGCTCCCTATGATAATGAGGCCTTGATAATAATAGGCAAGTATCCCATGATCTACTATGTTTATAATGCCTTGCGCCAGTCTTCCCAGGTGAGGAATATAGTCATAAGCGGGCCCACCGAAGCCCTGCGTAATATTTTTGCCCGCGAGGAAAAGCTGTTTTTTGTGGAGGGAGGGAAAAACGCGGTGGAAAGCCTGGCCTGTGCAGTAAAACTTTTACGGGAGAAGGGTACTACCGAGCGTTTCCTGGTTCTTCCCACGGATATTCCCTTTATCACCACTACGGCCATAGATGATTTTGCTAATCAGTGCCAAAATTACGAAGCGGATTTCTTCTATGCTATAACCTCCAGGGAGGTAAATGAGTTGAAATTCCCCGGCGTGGTGCGTACTTATGTAAAGCTTAAGGACGGAGTGTTTACTGGAGGAAATCTCTTTATCTTACGCAGTGAGATTGTTGACCAGGTTTTGGAAAAGGCCTCACAGATTGTGGAAAGGAGAAAAAATCCCCTGGCCATAGCCAGTTTATTTGGTTGTGGATTGATGTGGCGCTATTTGACCAGACGCCTCTCCATTGCAGCGGCAGAAAAGAGGTTCTTTAAGGTATTGGGAATAAAGGGGAAAGCCATTATTTCCCCGTATGCTGAGGTGGGAGTAGATGTGGATAAACCCAGCGACCTGGAAATTGCCCAAAAATACCTGTTAGATCTTACTCTTTAACGAGGTGAAATATCTCCACCGCTTCTTTATGTGGCCGGGTTCCTATTAAGAAAACAGGCGGCGGGCTCAAATCCCCCACCTCGTTGCAGCGGTTTGTTGAAACTGCTTAAGTAGTTTCTTCCGATGCTTAAAATCACTTTTATAGGTAACAAAACCCGCCTCTTAAGCATTAATTAAGATTAGGGTTGGGGTGCAGGTTTACTTTTTTACTTGGCAAACAGGATAAGCGGACCTTATGTAGAATTATTTATTCATAGGGCAAAAACATCCTTATGTATAGAATTAAAGGGTGGGTGTGAAGTGAGACTTTCCGCAGTGATACTTGCCGCAGGCAAAGGCTTAAGAATGCGGTCGGATTTACCCAAAGTAGCACACAAGGTGGCCGGTAAACCTATTATCCTTCATGTTATCCAGGCCGTAAAAAAGGCGGGTATTGAGGATATTGTAGTAGTAGTAGGACACGGCCGGGAAGTAGTTCAAGAGATTTGTAGCGGGGAAAAGATTCGTTTTGTTTTACAGGAACAGCAATTAGGAACCGGGCATGCTCTGATGCAGGCTGAAGCCGTGGTAGCTCCGGAAGACACTATTCTGGTTTTGGCCGGAGATATTCCTTTAATACAGGCGACATCCCTGCAGCAGTTGATGGAAAGCCATCGGCAAAAGCAGGCAACTGCCACTGTACTCAGCGTAAATATGCAGAACCCTTCCGGTTATGGCCGGATATTGCGTGACCAGCAGGGTGCTTTTTTACGCATTATAGAAGAAAAAGATGCCAATGATGAGGAGAAAAAGATAAAAGAGATAAATTCCGGAATATATTGTTTCTGTGCTCGTAAGGTGTTTTCCGCCCTGCACAGTACCAGTACCCGTAATGCCCAGGGAGAATACTATCTTACCGAGGCCCTGGAGTTGCTTAAAAACCAGCAGGAATCAATTGGTATTTTCTTGAGTGATGGGGAAGAAGATATTTATGGTATTAACGACCGGGTACAGCTAGCCCAGGCCGAGAACATTCTGCGGCAGAGGAAGAACCGGGAGTTAATGCTAAGTGGAGTAAGCCTTATGGACCCGGCATCTACATTTATTGATAGCGATGTTCTCATAGGACATGATACTATTATATTACCCTTTACCATTATCGAAGGAAATTCAAGATTAGGTGAACGCTGTGAAATCGGCCCGGGTACCCGCATAAGTGACTCCATTATCGGCAGTGAGGTAAAGATTGAAAGCTCCCGGCTCATACAAGCTTCGGTAGCCGACCGTTGCAACATCGGTCCTTTTGCTTATCTTCGCCCGGAAACAACATTACTGGAAGGAGTTAAAGTAGGGGATTTTGTGGAAATTAAGAAATCCACTATCGGAACCGGAAGCAAGATACCGCATCTAAGTTATGTGGGAGATGCCACTATTGGGCAGGGAGTCAATGTTGGAGCTGGAACCATAACCTGCAATTATGATGGAAAGAATAAATACCAAACGGTTCTGGAGGATAGAGTTTTTATCGGGAGCAACACCAACCTGGTAGCTCCGGTAAGAATAGGCGAGAATTCTATAACAGGAGCGGGTTCTACCATCAGCCGCGATGTTCCTCCCCATACCCTGGCAGTTGAGCGCGCCGGGCAGAAGCACCTTCCCCGTAAGGGATAATCAAAAAGCAAAACCTGGCGATAATGAATAACAACCCTTCAATTTCCTATATCCATAACGGGAGGTATAAATATTATGCAGGCATCCAGATGGAGGATGAAACTCTTTTCCGGTAATGCTAATCCTCAACTGGCAGAAGAAATAGCCAGATACCTGGGGATTCCGGTTGGAGATGCAAGGGTTTCTCGTTTTTCTGATGGGGAAATAAGCTGTGCTATCCATGAGAGTGTTCGTGGTGTCGATGTTTTCGTTGTTCAGCCTACCTGTACCCCAGTAAATGAGAATCTTATGGAATTATTGATCATGATTGATGCTTTTAGGAGGGCGTCAGCCACACGGATTAATGCGGTTATTCCTTACTATGGCTATGCCCGGCAGGATCGAAAAAGCCGAGCTCGTGACCCCATAACCGCCAAACTGGTATCCAATCTGATTGTACAAGCAGGGGCCCAACGAGTAGTAGCGGTAGATCTCCATGCCACCCAGATCCAGGGTTTTTATGATATACCTGTGGATCATTTACCCGGAGTTCCCACCCTGGCCGAGTATTTCAAGACCAAAGGATTGGAAGAAGATGCCGTAATAGTATCTCCCGATGTCGGAGGCGTTACCCGCGCCCGAGATCTGGCTACAAAGCTGCGGGCACCCCTGGCCATAGTAGATAAAAGAAGGCCAGCTCCCAATGTTTCAGAGATAATGAATGTAATAGGTGAAGTGAAGGATAAATCAGTAATAATTGTAGACGATATTATTGATACGGCAGGAACAGTATGTACTGCCGCCGAGGTTATGATGGAAAAGGGAGCCCGGGATGTTTACACCTGCTGTACCCATGCGGTTTTTTCCGGACCGGCTTTGGACAGGTTATCGCGAGCCCCTTTGAAAGAAATAGTAATTACCAATACCATTCCCATAGATGAAAGCAAAAAGCTGCCCAATATGACGATTCTCTCCATTGCGCCACTGGTAGGCGAAGCAATTTTGCGTATCCATGAAGACCTGGAGGTAAGCAAACTATTTGAGGAATAGATAGCAGTTTAAAAAGATTAAAAATTTAAAAGAGGTGTTGTCCCAATGTTAGGTCAAAAGTTAAATGCTCGTAAACGGGAGATAAAGAACCGGGGGTATCTCAACCAGCTCAAACGCAGTGAGCAAGTACCGGCCGTTATTTACGGCAAAGGAGAAGAAGCTGTACCCATTATCCTGGAGAAGAGAGAGTTGAATCGAATTTTCAATGTACACGGCTCCAGGGGTCTTTTTTCCCTCGAAATTGAAGGAGAAAGCAAACCCATGATGACCCTAATAAGAGAAATTCAGAGAAACCCGGTAAGCGGGCAACTTATTCATCTTGACTTTCTCAGCGTAAACTTAAACGAAAAAATTAATAGTAATGTCGGGGTCTTGCTGGGCGGCGAAGAAGAAGTTATGAAAAAAGGAGGCATTCTGCAAGCGGGCTTAAAAGAAGTGGAAGTACTTTGTTTCCCCCAGGACCTGCCCGAATACCTGAGTGCCGATATCTCCTCCCTGGAAATAGGAGAAACTCTACATGTAGCTGACTTGATTGTACCTGCAGGGGTGGAGATTTTAACTGAGGCGGAGTCAGTAATTGCTTCCATATTAGCTCCATCCAAGGCTACTACCGGTGAAGAAGAAGGAGCAGAAGCAGCCGGCGAAGGAGAAGAGGCTGAAGAGAAGCCTGAGTAATAGCTATTCTACTGGGGGATAGAGATGAAGATGCTTGTGGGCCTGGGAAATCCGGGAAAGAAATACAGCCATACCCGGCATAATATTGGCTTCAAGGTACTGGAGGAACTGGCCAGGCGCCATCAGATAGAAAAAGAAGAAAGTCGCTATGATGCAATTGTTGGACATTTGAGAATAAATCAGGAAAAGCTCCTTCTGGTCAAACCCCTGACCTTCATGAATCTCAGCGGCAAGGCAGTTCGACCCTTATTTAACTGGTTCAAGCTGGAGTTATCCGAGCTGCTGGTAGTCTACGATGACATGGATTTACCACCAGGTACAGTAAGAATACGAGCCTCCGGCGGTACCGGGGGACATAAAGGAATGCAGTCTATTTGTGAAAGCCTGGGGAGTCGCGATTTCCCCAGGATCAGAATCGGAATTGGCCGCCCCCCCGGAGGGGCTATTGATTGGGTCCTGGGTGAATTCAGCGAAAGCGAAAAACCCCTCATGCAGGATGCCATAGAAAAAGCCGCCAGTGCCATTGAGTGCTGGGTAAAAAGCGGAATAGATGCTAGCATGAATGCGTACAATTGAAAAAGGAGATTCAGCTGTAAAAACCCCTTTTGATGCATAAGGCTTGCATAAATTTACAAAGCGAGCGTTAGTGGAGCATGGATGCATCACCCTACGGGTACTCCTGGTGTTCCACCCTGCGGGTGTCACTATTAAGGTTGTGACCATGGATGGGAGATTAGCGCGGTACCCCTTGAGCCGCGAGACAAGCCGCAGGTGTTGCCCATGCGTAGATTGCGAGCGGTATATTTGTGCAAGCTAATGAACATTAATAACTTTGCAATAGAATCAAAAAGGTATATTTGCCTGCCTCAAAAGAGAAAATATATAACGAGGTGAAATATGTCCCCCGCTTCTTTAAACGGTCGGGTTCCTATTTACAAAACAGGCGGTGGGTTCTAATCCCTCGTCTCGTTGCAGCGGTGTGTTGAAACTGCTTCGCAGTTTCTTCCGATGCTTTAAAAAAGATGGAAGGCGGGGCAGGCATATGACTATTTATTACATCTGTGAATACTGTGAGCAGGTATTTTCGACGGTTGAAACAGAAGGGCAAGATGGAAGTGTAGAAGTAAAAGGAATATGTGAAGAATGTGCCATGGAAATGGGGTTATTGGAGCCGACTTCCCTGGGGGGTAAGCAGTATTATAATTAACTGGGACATGGGGACAGCGCATGAATTACCCTTCAGGTAGCACTAATGCTCCTGTTAGCCGTGGTTAAAGTTGCGGGTACTCCTGGCGCTGCACCCTGCGTGTGTTACTACTTTTGCATTTAAAACTATAAACTTAGCCAGCAGTGGGGGCCTTTTTTAGGTGTCCACCATTTTCTTTGGGGAGGATTTTTGCTTTTGCAAGAGAAATTTTGGGATTCACTGTGTGGAGTTTTGCAAAAGAGGCAAAACATTTTGTTAACCGGACTTTCCGGAAGCGCTAAAGCCTTTATGCTGAGCGAAATACTTAAAAAGCAGAATCGAAAATTACTCTGCCTGTTGCCGGAGGAAGAGAAAGCCTACGACCTGGCCCGTGATTTGGAAGCATTTATTGAGCCGGGGCGGCTATTCATGTTTCTGGCTCGTGATTTTTATTTTGCGAAGGAAAACCTGTCCACGCTTGAGGTAGGAAGAATTCTAAGCTTGCAGCACTGCCTGGATCATCCCCGCCAAAGCGCCATTATTATCGCTACCCCCGGTTCTTTTATCTACCCATTACCAGCTCCCTCAGCTATGAGAGAGAGCAGCCTCTTGCTGCAACAGGGAAAGGAAAAAGAACAGCGCGAAATACTGAAGAAGCTGGTGGGTGGTGGTTACCGCCGCGTGGATACCGTCAGCCGGCAAGGTGAATTTGCCGTTCGTGGCGGCATAATCGATATTTTCCCCCTCGGCCACAAAGAGCCCTGCCGGGTAGAATTTTTTGGGGAGCTTATCGAATCCATACATCGTTTTGATATAAACAGCCAGAGAAGATTAGGTAAAGACGAAGGACAAGTGAAGATTTTACCAGCCGATGAACTTTACGGAGATGAATTGACTTGCAGCATTTTTTCTTACCTGGATGAAAGCAGCAGTGTATTTTTTGACGAGCCCCGGGAGTTTTATAAGCAATTTAAACGCAGTGTTCGCCGCTACCGGGAGTCCTTAAAAGAGGCCTGCAAGGATGGCAAAATTATTCGAGAAATAAAGCTGCTGGATAGTGAATACCTTAAAAAAGAAATAGAAGCCCATAGTGTAATATACCATGCTTATTTTCCCTCCACTATTCCCCAGGTAGCGGTAACTTCGCTGCAGCATATTTCCCAGAAGGAAATGGAGCCTTTCTACCGGCAGTATGAAACCCTCTTTGCCCGGATAAATGATTGGCAGGGTAAGGGATTAAAGGTTATATTGGCGATAAAAAGCCGGGTAGCCCGGGAGCAGATACAGCAGGATTTGCTGGAACAGGGCATCACCGGGATATCATATCTCGACAAGATAGTGGAAAAGGGTTTTAGCAGTTCCACCTTGCAGGTGGCGCTGCTTTCGGAAAGCGATATCTGGGGGAAAAAAACCGACCCCGGCAGCAGAAAAAAACATAAACACAAGGGAGAAGAAAGAATACTTCTGGAAGACCTCAAGCTCGGAGATTATGTAGTTCACGAGAGCTATGGCATCGGCATATTTCGCGGAGTAAGCCAGGTGGAAAACAGCGGGATTACCCGGGAATATATTCTCCTGGAGTATGCCGGAACCGACCGGCTTTACCTCCCCTTAGAAAAACTGGATCTCTTATTTAAATACACCAGCTCCGGGGATAAGGAACCCCGTTTAAACAAACTGGGGGGAAGCGCCTGGGAGAGAACCCGGAAGAAGGTAGCACAATCAATTCAGGACCTGGCGGAGGATCTCCTGCAGCTCTATGCCCATCGGGAGAGCCGCGAAGGCTATGCCTTCTCCCCTGACACCCCCTGGCAGAGTCAATTTGAGGATGAGTTCCCTTTTCGTGAAACTCCCGACCAGCTCAAGGCTATCAATGAAGTAAAAAAGGACATGGAAACCCGGCGGCCCATGGACCGGCTGGTTTGCGGCGATGTGGGCTACGGCAAAACCGAAGTCTTCTTGCGAGCAGCCTTCAAAGCCATTATGGACGGTAAGCAGGTGGCCATATTAGTTCCTACCACTGTACTCGCCGAACAGCACTTTCAGACATTTACGGAAAGATTTGCCGCATACCCAGCAGTAATCGAGGTGCTTAGCCGTTTTCGCAGCAACTCGGAGCAAAAGCGTATCGTTGAGGATCTGCAAAAAGGGGTGGTGGATATCGTAATCGCTACCCACCGCTTGCTTTCCCGCGATGTCAAGTTCAAAGACCTGGGTCTTCTGGTGATAGATGAAGAACATCGCTTCGGAGTAGCCCAAAAGGAAAAAATCAAGGCCTTAAAAGAACTGGTTGATGTAATAAGCCTTTCCGCCACCCCCATTCCCCGCAGTCTGCACATGGCCCTTACCGGCTTGCGTGACCTCAGCGTAATAGAGACTCCTCCCCCCGAGCGTTACCCCATTACCACCTATGTCCTCGAATATAACGAAGAAATAATCGTGGAGGCGGTAATGAAGGAAATCGAACGCCAGGGACAGGTATTCTTCGTACACAATCGTATCGAGGATATCTACCGGGTAAAGGAACAGCTGGATGAACTCTTTCCCGGTATAAAGATAGCGGTAGGACACGGCCGTATGAAAGAAGATGAACTCTCCCGGGTAATGATGGACTTCGTTAACGGCAAATACCAGCTCTTTCTTTGCACTACCATCATAGAATCCGGCCTGGATATGCCCAATGTCAACACCATAATTGTGGATGAAGCGGATAAAATGGGCTTGGCTCAGCTCTACCAGCTGCGGGGGAGGGTGGGGCGCTCCCATCGCCTGGCCTATGCCTATCTTACCTACCGTCCCGACTGGGTGATAAGTGAAGCTTCGCAAAAACGATTGAATGCTATTCGGGAATTCAATGAACTGGGCTCCGGCATGAAAATTGCTTTGCGGGATTTGGAAATCAGAGGTGCCGGCAACATCCTGGGAGCAGAGCAACACGGCTATATCCAGGCCGTGGGCTTTGACCTCTATTGCCGCTTGCTGGAGCAGGAGACCGGTCGCTTAAAGGGCGAGCAAGTTCAGGAAAACCGGGTAGACCCCCAGCTGGATATCGACATCGATTATTATATTCCCGAAAGCTATATACCTGACTCCGGCAGCAAGATGAGAATATATCGCCGTCTCCTGCTGGCCGGCAGCCAGGAAGAGGTAGAGGAAATCCGGGAAGAAATCCGGGATCGTTTCGGCCCCCTGCCCCAGGCAGTGGAGAACTTCTTGCAAATAGCCGCACTGCGCCTCCTGGCCCGGGACAAAGAGATAAAGTCCCTGCGCCGCAAAGGCCGGCAGATAGAGATACAGACCCTGCAGCGCCTGCCCGGCAACCTGTCCGAGCATCTCCGGGGCATCAGGAGAGTCAATGACCACACCCTGATCATTCAAAAACATGAAAACAGCTCACTCCCAGCCCTGGCCGAGATTTTGCAAATGTTGTAATAGAACGAAGACAGAAGACGGATGTCGGAAGACAGAAGGCGGAAGGGGGAAGACGGATGGCGGAGTGCCAGGTTGCGAAAATCACCCTTCGCTTCGGCTATGCCTGCTGCTAAGCCGTCCCTTCGATAGGCTGGCAGCGATAAAGATTACAGTGGGATAGAGGAGGTTGATAGGCATGGTAAAAAAAGGAATATAGCGGAGCCGGGTAGTGATATAGTTTAAATCGCTGGGATACATATAGGCAGTAAAGACCATAAGACATAATCCCAGGGGAAGAATCAAGGGACGAGGATTTTCCAAGCGCAGGAGTTCTTTCAGGTTTAAAACCAGACCTTGATAATAGGCGGTCAGTGCGGTAAAGCCGACAATGAACCAGAGGATAAAGAAAAAAAGCTCCACCCGCCGGAATTCACCGAAGCCAGTCAGGCGATTCACTTTCAAAAGAGGAAAACGAGATATCTCAGCCAATTCCTGCCCCAGAATGGATATCATCTGTATATCTTCAAAGACCAGTACCGCCACCGCCAGCAAGTACCAGCCTATAAAAGCCTTTTTCTTTTCTTTCAATCCCTGTACTAGCGGAAAAAAGAAAGCCAGGATTACCAGTTGCGCGAAGGGCCAGTCAGCCACGAAAAAGGCGCCGGAAAGCAAGGGTTTCCACTCTGGCCATAGCGGTTTGAGTTCACTCAAGTTCATTATCGGAAAAGAAGCAATGATGCCCAGCAGGAAAAAGAAGAGGATAAGGCCGATAAATGATTCATATAAACGACCGAGCATAGCAGGACCCCGGTAGATACAGTAAGCCGCTGAGAGGAGCACCAGTGAGCGGAGGATAAAGCCGCAAATAGCGGGGTAAATGAGACCCAGCAAGAAGCATAGATTGTAAAGCAAGCCCTGGGCAATGAGAAAAAGACTGAAAAAGAATAAAATATTTAGGATAGAGCCAGCGATTCTCCCCAGGGCCAGTTCGCTAATGCGGGTAATACTCATATCCGGAAAACGGGTAAAGAGCGCCAGCAGTATGATAATGATATAGAGACCTGTCAGCGAAGCTAAAAGGCAGGCCATCCAGGCCGACTGCCCGGCTAATATTTCCGGTATAAAAACCAGTGAACTGCCGGTTAAAAAAAGAAAAATCATAAAAGTAATCTGTTGGGGGGAAAGAGTTTGGTTTCCCATCAGCAATCTCCTTTAGAAAATATATCACGGGGACGGTTCTTCTGGCTGGCAGGGTGCTCCCTCATATACTTTCCAATGCATCGGAAAGAGGTTTCAGCTTCGCAAAAATTGTCCCCGGGTTGGGCATCAAGTGCCAACCCTGCACCAGATCTATAGTGTAGGCAAGGGACAAGAGAAAGAGTAATACCGCACAGCAGTATTCAATCCCCAGGGGGTTTTTCAACCAGGAACGCCCCTCCAGCAGCAAAAAAAGAAGAAAAAATAAGACTATGTTTAGAATCAGGTTGTAATATATCATTAGTTTTCCTCCATAATCAGCGTGGCAATATATTCATTATTAGTAATAATCTAAGATTTAGACGGAAGGACGCTGACCCTTTGGGCGCAGCAACCTTAATAGCAACCGCAGGGAGCATCAGTGGTACCCGTAGGGTGGTTTACCGATACTATCTTATGAAATCTTAATAAATCAGCGTTAAAAATTCGCACCTGTTGCTTCCCCTATTTTCATCGGTGGTTGTGGCCCCTGGGCCATGGGTGGTTAGTAAGAAAATAGAGCTTTCACCCCTTACCACTTTTCTACTCCATCTAGCGAAAACGGAAGCTTTTTTGGCTGAGCATGCTGCTCACTATCAGAGTTTCCACCTCAATATCACTTTCCCATGTTGGGAAAATATTGTCCCAGTTAGCTGAGAAGCTCTCCCAAAGTTGGGGCTCGTGTCTTTGCAAAATATAACCCCAGCCCAGAATATCACTGCCCAACAGTTGTGATTTTTTGATACAAGCGGAAATTTCCTGTTTTATTTCCTGGGCCGCCAGTCTTTCCAGTTCCTCTTTCCCCGATAAGGTTAGGAGCTCAGCGGTTTTGCTTTTTTCATAGAAGACTAGCTCGGCCTGGACTTTAATTTTCATTTTCAAGTGATCCTGCTCCAGCGTCGGGGTAGTTTTGCTGGTAAATTGCTTAATCTCCAGGATTACCAACTCGCCGGGATTTTGGGGAGATACCAGGTCTATTATCCCCCCATTGAAACTGCGAGCATTCATCCAGCGGTAACCCCGGCTTTCCCCTTCATTTAGTGATCCCACTATCCGACGCCCTTTAAATACAGCCGTACCGTTGATGAATAATTTTTTTTCTTCTATGCTCACCTGGGGAACAACCGGTTCAATTCCTGCTGTGGTTAATTTATGGACAAATTCATTTACATTGGTGGGAACATAGATGCCCAGTTGCTTTTCCTGCAGATCCAGGATAGTTTCCAGACCCTTGCCGGAATAGGGACTTAAAGGCATAGGAAGCGACAAAACATCTTCCGGGGTACAGCCCTTGCTTAGCACTAGATTGACAGTAGGACGGAGATTGCGGTTGCGTAGCAGGAAATCCCCCAGCAGCGCCAAATCATCCTGGGCCAACTTTTCTCCGATTACAAAGGTACTGATCGAGGACCATTCGGGCAAGCGGGACAGGGATAGCATAAAGCGGCGGGCCGCATCTGCTACTCCGGAACCGCTGGCTGACAATACTACGGCGGTTGAGGTCTGGCTTCCGCTTTCGCTGGGGGAACTGGGCTTTACCATCTGGCCGGAAAAGATAAATTTTCCTTCCCGGGAAAGCTCTACTCCGGCACCGGTACAAACTGCGGAATTATTTAGTTCCCGTATATCCCAGCAGGCACTGTAGCCGGGAAGAAGAAACAAAACGATAAGTATAAGCAGGCGTCTGGGCATGATTACCTCCTTATCAAGGCATAAGAACTTCAATCCAGGGTGCAAAAGGATTGAAGAGCGGCCAGCCGTAAAACTGGCTGAGGGAAAGATAAATTCCCAGAGCCAGAACCGCAGTAAACAGGCCCAGCTCCCGGTACATTTTTCCCCGAAGCAGCCCGGGAACTTCGATATAGATTATGGCAAAATAAATCGCAAATAACAGCCATACCATAGAATCTTAGCCACCCCTGTCATTAATATGTACCTGATAAGCTGTCTAGCTGTTTTAAGCCCGGTAAGAAAGTGAGGAGTGACTACCCTTCACCCCAATTACCAAAGGCTACTGGAACTTAAAGGATCTGTCGGCTAAATAACTTCGCCTTAAGGAAAAATCTACCTTTATCTGTTTACCCACCGTGGGAAAAAGCTCGTCCCAATTACCTTTCGCCTTATCCCATTGCTGGGGATAATTCTGTTTTATCATCTGGCCCCAGCCAAAAACATCACTATTCAATTCCTGGGCCTTATTAATAGCGAGGAGGATCTGTCGCTTGATTTCCTGATTGGCCAGTTCCTCAATCTCTCGAAATCTTTCTCTGGTAAACAATTCCCCAACTTCGTTTTGCTCATAGAAATTCCCCTCTGCCTTTATTTTAATCTGCATAATAATGGCTCCCTCTTGCAACTTTGGGGTAATTTGGGCTTGGGAGCGAGACAATTCCAGGCTAATTTGCTTTCCGGAATGAAGCGGGGAGGGTACCAGGAAAAGACCGCCTTGAATCCTCCGAGGACTCATCCAGCGGTAGCCCCGGCTTTCCATTTCGTTGAAGGAACCTACCATTTTCCGGCCCCGGAAAACGGCCGCCCCCTCCAGACGCAGCCGCTTACCCGTATTACTCTCCAGAATACTAACTTGGGGGACCAGGGGTTCAATCCCCGGGCTAAGGAAACGGAATTCCATTTCTTTAAGCTCGATAGGCACATAAATTCCCAATTGCTTTTCCTGCAGGTTCAGGATATTTTTGATGGCTATGGAGGGATGAGGCTCGATAGGCGGTTTTACTGATAGAATTTCTTCCGGAGTACTTTGACTGCTTACAAATACCGGGATGTTTTTACGCACATAACGATTACGGGATAAAAAATCCATAAAAAGAGCCATATCCTGACGGGCCAGCTTTTCTCCGATTATCATGGTATTGGTATGACTCCACAGGGGATTGCGCGGTATTTCCAGTGTTGTTTTGCGGGCCGCTTCCACTACGGTTGGGCCCCGCCCCGAGATTACATAAAAGTCTGGACCGGAAGAGGATTCTATTTGTTCAGGACTTATGGGACTGGCCAGTTCAGTACTTACCACTATTTGCTCACCATCCACATCAACCCCCAGACCCAGAGGAATTGAGGCTTTGTCCAATTCGGTTACTCCACAACCCGGATTGAAGCCAAGCATTAATAAAAACAGAAGCAATAATGCTTTCTTCATCTTAACTACCCTCCCGTACTTTTTCCCTGACGCCACTGGTTTTCCATCCCTTCCAGATAAGGGCGTTTCTTAGTATTAAACCAGGGGCGGCGGATCAAGATATCACCGAGCTGTTGCCAGTTGAACGGGGCCACTGGTGCCAGGTAAGGCAGCCCCAGGGAGGATAGGGAAGACATCCGGACAAACAACAGGATAAGAGCGATCATTATCCCCAGGAATCCCAGGAGACCGGAAGCTATCAGAAAACCGAAACGAGCAATACGGATAATAATTCCGGCATTATATGAGGGGGAAGCGAAAGAGGCAATACCAGTAGCGGCAATTATCACCACCATAGGAGTGGAAACCAGGCCCGCCCTTACTGCAGCATCACCGATTATCAATGCCCCTACTATACTGACCGCCGGGCCCACCGCACGGGGCAGTCGCAGTCCTGCCTCGCGTAAAAGCTCAAAGGTGAGGTCCAGTAAAAGCGCCTCTACAAAAGCCGGAAAAGGCACTCCCTGCCGGGTAGCGGCCAGGGTCAATAACAGCGGGGTGGGAATCATTTCATGGTGGTAGGTTATAACGGCCACATACAAAGAGGGGAGCAAGAGGGCTATGGCAAAAGACCCCAGGCGCAGCAGGCGAAACAGGGAAGCGGCGATGTAATTAATATAATAGTCTTCCGGGGATATCAAATACTCCAGAAAGGAAACCGGCACGATAAGGGCCATGGGTGAGCCGTCAACCATAATGGCAATCCGGCCTTCGAGGAGATAGCCGCAGAGCCGGTCCGGTTTTTCCGTATACTGTTCCTGGGTGAAAATACTTCTTTTCTCATCCGCCACAAACTCCACCAGGTAGCGGGGATCAAGGACAGCGTCAATATCTATAGCTTGAAGGCGTTTTTTCAGCTCCTCCACCATAGGGCGGGGGGCAATGTGTTCAATATAAAATATAGCTACATCAGTTTTACTTAATTTACCAATAACCATATTTTCAATTTTGAAATTAGTGGATTTAATCCGGCGGCGTAATAAAGCGGTATTAAAGCGCAGGGTTTCAGAGAGACCCTCCTTGGGACCATAGATGGTAATCTCGTTTTCCGGGGTTTGTATACCCCGACTTTGCCAGGAGCGGGTACCCGCCACCAGTCCTGAGGAACAACCGTCTATTAATAATACTGTATCCCCGGAACTGATGTGATGCAGCAGCTCTTCAAGGCTGCTCAAGGTCTTGACTTCGCTGATGGAGAGGATGCGGTATTGAATCCGCTTTAACATCTCATCCGGGGATAAATTTTCCGAGCTATCTCCGCCCTGTTCCGTCAACAGTGGCTGCAAGAGGTGTAGCGCTACTTGTTCTTTATCCACCAGCCCGTCAAAATAGAGCAGCAAGCCTGGGATAGGGGAATTGCTGGCGAGCATAAAATCCCGCATTACCACATCGGAACAGCCCGCAAGCAGAATCTTTAGTTTTTCCCGGTTATCCTGTAAGACCGGGGAAAGGGTTTGCTCTACCAGTTCACCGGGAGGGATATCTATTTTTTCTGGTTTCTTGCTTTTAATAAAGCGCATTCTTATCCCCCAAAAATATTCATCTTGATTCCATTTCCTAGCTTAAACGAAAAAGAGGCAAATTATGCAGAACTTTCTGCTTTTGCTTCAGGCTCAGATAATGTTTCGGATTCAGGATAAGGTTTAAAAAGGGTTAGGAGAAAGAGCAAAAAAGGAAGCAGTATAAAGACAAAGGAATACAGCAGTGGAATAATATGCATGCTGACTGCCAGGAGTTCCATAATGTTTTTGCTCATCAATATGGAAAAAACGCCAATGATGAGAGAAGAAGGAGCAGCCAAAAAGCGGTAATCTTTTAAAGCGAAAAGCTGCTGGGTGGTATAGCAAGCCATAAACCAGGGGATGCTGACCGAGCCGAATACGCCCAGTATCCAGATACCGATAAAGACAATATCTATATTTCGGATAAAGTCAGCAATATGTAACAAACGGATGGTAGAGAAAGTAGGGAAAGTAGCAATGTTGGACATGGTTGTATCCAGGGTCATCAGCGTGGCCAGGGTGGTAGCCAACATGAGAGCCACATAGCTAAAGATTGCCAGAAGCATGACCTGGCGGATCTTTTCCTGGCGGGGACAAAAAAAGGCCAGGCTTAATACCGGGAGCATCTTACCCAGGACATAACTGCAGGATGATAACCCCAGGCTAAAAGAAGTTAAATCCATACGGGCGAAAGGAAGAAGATTCCCGGGGTTCCAGTTTTCTATAATGGCTATTAGAAAAATAAGAAAAGCAAAGGGTAATCCCAGGATGACAACCAGTTCACAGCAGCGGGCCAGGTTTTCCAGCCCGCTTTTAATAGCCACCAAGCCCACCAGCAAGAGTACCCCTATAAAAACGCTGATCGGGGTTTGAGGCAGGACATTGGTTACTATGAAATCCACAAAAAGGCGCAGGGTAAAACTGCTGGCCAGGAGAAAGGCCGGGATGTATAAGAATCCCAATAATTTCCCCAATATTTTCCCCAGGTGTTCTTCCAGGAGTAGGGGAAAGGGCTGGCTGCTCTTTTTAATAATGTATTGGAACATAGCTGCCAGCAATATACCCGGTACGATGGTGCCAATCGCCGCCAGCCAGGCATTGCAGCCCAGGTGAATTATCAATATATTGGGCGTTTCCAGGAAAGCAACCGGCCCTACCAGCAGCAGTAGTATACAGTACAGTTGAAAATGGCTGATTCTAAACACCAAAAAACAGCTCCCCATCTTTCTTGTTCATAGTTTAACCACTATGGCAGTTAATATAACGAGACAAACTACGCAACCCGCTTCTTTATGCGGCCGGCTTTCTACAAAAATAGGCGAAGAGTGCTAATCCCCCACCTCGTTGCAGCGCTGTGTTGAAACTGCTCCGCAGTTCTTACCCATGCGAAGCGCCCTGTCGGGTACAACTGATGCTCCCTTCGGTCGCCTTTAAGGTTGCACCCTGCACCCTTCGGGTACTCCTGGTGTTCCATCCTTCGGATGTCACTATTAAGGTTGCGGGGACTCCGGATGCTCCCTTCGGTCGCTTTTAAGGTTGCACCCTGCGGGCACTCCGGATGCTCCCTTCGGTCGCTTTTAAGGTTGCTGAGCGGTATATTTATACAAGCCAATGAATATTAATAACTTTTCGCAATAAAATCAATGTTAAATATGGCAGCAGAAACTTTTTATAACTCATAGGGAAAACTTTGCACACAATTTTTTCGCAGCTTGATGGTAAAAAGTGAATAAAAGGGTATTTTGAGTTATATACTATCAATGAAAAAGAAATTAAGAATCCAAATAACTCTTGAAAAGGAGGGATAGAGTAAATTGAAAGCAACCGGAATTGTACGCCGCATTGATGACCTGGGAAGGGTTGTTATTCCCAAGGAAATTCGCAGAACATTACGCATTCGCGAGGGAGACCCTCTGGAAATTTTCGTTGACCGTGAAGGTGAGGTTATTTTAAAGAAATATTCACCCATAGGAGAGCTAGGGGATTTTGCTAAAGAGTATGCGGACTCGCTAAACGAGACCATTGGTCATATCTCTATGATAGCTGACCGGGATGTGATTATTGCTGTAGCCGGAGCCAATAAAAGAGAGTTCCTAAGCAAAGCTATCGGCAAGGCGGTGGAGAGAGCTATTGAGGAAAGAAGCACCCTGATCATGAATGACCTGGATGCTCCGGATGACGACAACCTGCATGTTATTCAGAATGATGACCGGGAATATACTATCAAAGCACAAGTAATTGCTCCAATAATTACTCAGGGGGATCCCATCGGCGCTGTTATCATAGTAAGCAAGGAAGCCGTCAAGATGGGGGATATGGAAGTAAAGCTGGCGGAAACCGCCGCCGGATTCCTGGCCAAACAGATGGAGCAGTAATTCATAGGATTCAAGCAAGAAGCGGTCTTGATTAAATTAAGCAAGATCGCTTTTTTTTGCTGAGGACAGGGGTATATATCATAGGGAAGGTTTCTACTAACTCCGAAGTAGAGTCAAAATTTAATTGTTCTAGGCTAATTCTGCCAATATGCACTGTGTTATAATAAAGCTCATGAAACAGGGAGGGTATAGATGCAAGAGAAGCAAAACTTTCTAAAAGGGGCCATGGTTCTCAGTATTGCTGGAGCCATCAGCAAAATAATGGGAGCAATTTATCGTATTCCCCTGGCCCGCTTGATTGGCGGTGAAGGAATGGGACTGTATCAAATGGCCTACCCCATCTATACCACCATTCTTTCCCTGGCCACCGCCGGAGTTCCCGTAGCCATATCAGTGCTGGTCTCACGCAAAGAAACCCAGGGCTATTCCGGCGACAGCCGGAAGATCTTTCGGGTCTCACTTTTGATACTACTGGTTTTTGGATTCTTACTTACCCTGCTGGTCATGCAATCAGCCTCCTTTTTAGCCAATTCAGTATTGAAAGAACCCCGGGCCTATTACCCCATTCTAGCCGTGGCTCCGGCCATATTCTTCGCTGGTTTGATGTCGGTTTTCCGAGGTTATTTCCAGGGACATCAGTCCATGATCCCCACAGCGATTTCCCAGGTTATAGAACAATTATTCCGGGTTACGGCAGTTTTAATCCTGGCCTTTTTGCTTTTCCCCCGCGGTCTGGAATACGCAGCGGCGGGAGCCACCTTTGGCGCGGTAGTGGGGGGCATAATAGGACTGCTGGTTCTGCTTGGCTATTATTATTCTTTCCGCAAGGCGCAAAGGCGCTCCGGAGAAATGCTGGCCTATTCAGGAAGCACTTCTCTAGAACTGGGCCAGGAAATGGTGCGCCTGGCCATCCCGGTTTCCTTTGGAGCGGTGGTACTTCCCCTGGTGCAGATGCTGGACGCCATTATCGTTCCCGGGCGTTTGATGGCCACCGGTTATGCCACTTCTCAGGCTACCGCCCTCTATGGTGAACTGGCGGGAATGGCCGCTGTCTTAATCAGCCTTCCCACCATATTTACCATTTCCATAGCCACCAGCCTGGTGCCGGCAGTATCAGAGGCCCTGGCCCGCAACGAGCGTAAACTTTTAAACGATCGCCTCAATTATGGCTTCCGGGCCGGAATGATTATTTCCCTACCCTGTGCCGCCGGGCTTTATGTTCTGGCCTTTCCGATTTGCGATTTGCTCTATGCCACCCCATCAGCCGGGGTACCTCTTGAACCCCTGGCTTTCTCCTGCATAGTTCTGGCTGCTTTCCAGCTATCCAGTGCCGGTCTGCAGGGTATAGGCAAGCCGCAGATTGCCATGCGCAACCTGGTTATCACCGGTGTTTTTAAGGTTATCTTCAACTACAGCCTTACCGGTATTCCGCTGCTGAACATAAAGGGAGCCGCCATTGGAACTGTGCTGGCCTTCCTTATCGGTTCTTTTCTCAACATTATCTATTTAAGAAAGCTTACCGGGATCAGCTATGAAAAGGGTCGAATGTTGAAGATAAGCCTGATTACGGTTTTGATGGGCATAGCCGTACAATTCTCCTATACAACCCTGGTGGCAGCCGATATAAGATCGCATCTGGCCACCCTCATGGCTATTTCCCTGGGAGTTTTGCTCTATGGAATTATGCTATTCCTGATTAGAGAATTGGATATAAATATGTTAAAGCGCATAAGCGGCCGAGCTTAACAATGGTTAAACAATGGTTTTAGAAATCCTATCCTGGCGATGGGTTGGAGGTGAGATTTTGAGTAAAAGCGGACAAGCAATAGAGGCACTGCTGGAAGTAATGGATCGGCTTCTGGCACCTGATGGCTGTCCCTGGGATCGTGAACAGACCCATGAATCCCTGCAGAGATATCTGATTGAGGAAAGCTATGAGGTAATTGAAGCTATCAAAATGCAGGATATGCATAAATTAAGGGAGGAATTGGGAGACTTACTATTGCAAGTGGTATTCCATGCCGCCCTGGCGGAAAGGGAGGGCCATTTCGATTTTGCCGGAGTGGCTGATACAGTCAAGAAAAAAATGATTGCCCGCCATCCTCATGTATTCAGTCATATGGACTTGAAAAGCAGTGATGAGGTTATGGTTCATTGGGAAAGTTTTAAGAAAAAAGAAGGCAAGAAATATCTGCTGGAGGGTATTCCAATTTTCTTACCGGCCTTGATGCGGGCGGAAAAAATGCAAGAAAAAGCTGCCCGGGTAGGTTTTGACTGGCCCGGGGTAGAAGGAGCCCTGGAAAAATTCAAGGAGGAAGTAGAGGAACTCGTAGCCGCTACTAAGCCGGAAGAGATTAAAGAAGAAATGGGGGATGTGTTTTTTGCCCTGGTAAATGTAGCCCGCCTTAAAAACATAGACCCGGAAGAAGCCCTGCAATCCTGCAATGACAAGTTTACCGCCCGTTTTAATTACATTGAAAAAAAGATAAAGGCGGAAGGGAAGGATTTTGTCGATTATGGACTGGAGGAATTAGATCAAATTTGGGACGAAGCCAAGACTAAAGGTTTATGATATTCCAGAAAGTTGCCCTATAAATACAAGATTTTTTCTCAAGAAGAAGGAAATTGTAAAGAGGCGGCGAATAGCCACAATATGCCAAATACAAAAGAGGAGGGATAGCTTCTTGAATAAGACGGAATTAGTAGGTCAGGTAGCAGCAAAAACTGGGATGACCAAAAAAGATGTGGAGAAAGTGGTCAATGCTTTCTTCGATACGGTAGAAGGGGTTTTAAAAGAGGACGATAAAGTTCAATTAATAGGCTTTGGCACTTTTGAAGTTAGAGCCAGACAGGCCAGGAAGGGAAGAAATCCACAAACCGGCGAGGAAATTAACATCCCGGCCACTAAAGTTCCTGCCTTTAAAGCAGGCAAAGCCCTAAAAGACGCTCTGGTTTAAAATGCGTTTGGACAAGTATCTAAAAGTATCACGAATAATTAAGCGGCGAACCCTGGCCAAGGATTTTGCTGAGAGCGAGAGGGTCTTGCTAAATGGCAGGGTAGCCAAGCCATCTAGTGAAGTCAAAATTGGGGATATAATTACCCTGCGTATGGGAGAGAAAACGGTTGTTTATGAGGTTCTGGATATTAAGGAAAATATAAAGGCAGCAGATGCCGGGAATCTGTACCGAATTATTGAATAAAAAGATAAGGGGACGGGGTTGTTGACACATTCGATTGCGAATGCGTCAACAACCCCGTCCTTTTTGTCAGCCTAACCCCGTCTCTTCGTCAGACCCAAATCCCATTAGAGGAATAAATTTACCCTGGCCCGCATATTTTTTCATAGACCATTATATATGGACCATTATATAAGGAGGCGGGCTAAATGGCGGAACATTCCATCAAATTGAGTAACCGCAGGAATATGGAACTTACCGGGATTAATAATGTTAACAATTTTGATGAAGAAAAGATTATTCTTGAAAGCGAATTGGGTCACATCTACATAATTGGCCAGGACTTGCATATTGGCACCTTGAATCTGGAGCAAGGCCGGGTGGCCCTGGAAGGCAATATAGACATTATCGAGTATAAGGCTCCCGGTACCGATATCAAGGCCAAAGGAAAAAGCATTATAAACCGCTTGCTCAAATAAGAAATGGCCATTAGTGCTGTATGAAGGGGGGAGTGCCTTTTGTCCGTCCTTTTGGGTCAGCTAAAGGCCTTTTTCCTGACCCTGATACTGGGCATATTTAGCGGCGGAATTTTTCACTATTATCACTTAACCGTTAGAAAAGCCAGGATAGGTCGGTATTGGCTTTATTTAATTGATTTGATATTGTGGATGATTTTGCTTTTAATTGTCTTCGTTTTTCTTCTGCTAATTAACGGAGCGGAAATGCGGCTCTATGTCCTCCTGGCCCTGGCCTGTGGGATCGCTATCTATTTCCGTTATCTGTTGCGGTACATGACCCCCATCCTTTCTCAAGCGGCCCAGGGAAGTGTTGAGTTTTCTTCCGGGCTGGCCCGAGCCATAAAAAGCCCTTTTTTGCGTCTCTTCCGCTACTGGAAGATTAAAAAAACCAAAGGTAAAACTCCACCCCCGGATGACAGTGAGAATTAAAAGTTTTTCTCCTGGCAGGAATTTAGCCATTCTACCCCGAATAATAAAATTATCCACAGCTACTCTATTTAACCGGACCCGGTCCAAAGGTTATGAAGTAGTAATCATACTTCCCGGACATACCCTGGGCCTTTTTGAGGGAGAAGAAGAGGATGGCGAACAATAAACCGGAACGCAAGGGTATTTGGAGATTCTTGCTCATCGGAGTCTTATGTGGCCTTATGCTTATAATAGTTGCTCCCAAACTCAAAATCATTTACCAAATGGATGGGCAGCGACATAGACTGGAGCAGGAAAAAATAGAAATGGAAAAGAAGAACCAGGAACTGAAAGCCAGATTAAAAGAAATGGATAGCGTAGAAGCGGTAGAAAAAATTGCTCGTGAGCAATTGGGTATGGTAAAAAAAGGAGAAAAAATTATTATTCCCCTCAAAGAAGAAAGACCATAATTAACCCCCTTTGCTGTTGACTACTGCATGGGCATTTTATACAATTGAAATAGTATATTTTTGAGGGGGCTCTTTAGCTTTATGCCTATTGAACAAACTAATATTGTACCTGGCAGCATAATGGAAGGAAAGGTGCAGGGAATCACCAAGTTTGGAGCATTTATTGAACTTCCAGGAGGTGTGGTTGGTCTGGTTCACATCTCCGAGATAGCCGATACCTATGTAAAAGATGTTAAGGATTTTATCAAAGAAGGCGAAAGTGTCAAGGTTAAGGTACTCAATGTTGCGGGGAAAAAGATTGGGCTTTCGATAAAGCAGGTATCCCCTCCCCCGAAAATTGAACCCAAGGCTTTTGAGAGGAATTACCGGAGCAGCAGCAGTGCTGCAGGTAACCGCTTCAATAATAGCCCTATCGGTAAGGGCGCCAGTACCCCGATAAGTCTGGATGACAAGATTGCCAAGTTTCTTAAAGAAAGCGATGAGAGAATGCAGCCACTTAAGAATAAAATGGAACCCAGGAAGCGTAACCGCTTTAATTAATATCAAGCAAATAACAGGAAGCACTTCCCGCAGGAAGTGCTTTTTTATCCGATGACTAACTCGCTCTAAGACTCCCGCCCCTATAGGCGGGAGTAAGAGCGACTAAGTCCCTGGATAAGAGCGGCTAAGCTTCAGGTGGAGTTAAAACTCCACCTGAAGCAAGTCTTACTTGATGAAAAGGAGTTAGACTTATTGCGTTGTGCAGCTATAGATATTGGAACCAACTCCTGCCGTTTGCTGATAGCTGATGTCAGCCCGGAAGGAATGCGGCCACTTCACCGTGAAAATAGGACTACCCGGGTAGGGGAAGGCCTTAAAAACACTATTCATATCCAGGAGGATGTTATAGAACGGAACATACATTGTTTGGAGGCTTTCAAAAATACCGTTGAAGAAATGGCAGTAGACTGTTACCGGGTGGTAGCCACCAGTGCCTTGCGGGAAGCGGAAAACCAGGAAGAATTTCTGCGGAGCGCATGGAAAAAAACCGCGATGCAGATTCAGGTAATAAGCAGCGAGGAAGAAGCTCGGCTGAGCTACCTGGGGGTAAGCCGGGGATTACCCGATTTGGAGTCACCATTGATAGCGGATTTGGGTGGGGGAAGCCTGGAATTGATTCTAGAAGGAGCAGAACCTATCTTCTTATCCCTTCCTCTGGGAGCAGTAAGGGCTATGGAGCAGAACCTGAAAATAACTGAAATAAACGCCATGATGTCCCCCCTGGCCTTTCATAAAAACGACCTTGCTCCCCATCCACTGGTTATGGTTGGGGGAACTGCAACCACTCTGGTAGCTATTAAACACTCCCTGTTGCAATATGATCCCAGCCTGGTTCATGGGCAGCTTTTAAATCGAGAGGAAATTGCGGATATCTACAATATGCTGGAAAGAATGCCCCTGAATCTTCGCCGGCGTTTGCCGGGTTTACAGCCGGAACGAGCCGATATTATTCCCTGGGGAACCCGGATAATCTTATTATTAATGGATATATTAGAAAAAGGAGAAATCACTGTTAGCGAAAGTGACCTGCTGGAAGGGGTTATTTGGAGCTTGGCATAAATAAATTTTATAATTAACATAATAAACATGAATAATTAATTTTTCTGCGCAGGTTTTTATCATTTTTTGTAGAAAAGAAAAGGTTGGGAGTTCTATTATTGATTGAAACTGCTCCGCAGTATATTTTTGATGCTTAAATCTGGTCTGGGCTAAATATCATAAATAAGCTTATTGTATTCTTCAGGGCAATAAACTCGGGTATGGTAGACGAGAGAGAAGCATACTTGAGTATTGTTAAAAGTAACTGTTCTGGGAACTTAACAGCTACTGGGAACAAAAAGGAAGGAGGGAAGAACGAAGCACAAGAGAAAATTATATTCTGGTCGGGTTTTACAGGTCCCGGAATATAATCTTGATTCTTGCTGGGACATCTTCATCAATTCCAGCGTTCTACAGAGGGTATTTTGCTATAACGGTAAAAATACTTGAGAATTTGGTATCTATTTGCTATGTACGAGAATCAAAAAAACAAAGGGAGAGTGAATAAGCTAATGAATTTTCTGACTCCAGCAGAAATTGCCGTGGCTACAGCGAATGCGGGAAAAGCGAAATGTGAATTACCAATTATAAAAATGTTTGTTTTGGGAATCCTGGCCGGCGTATATATTGGATTTGGAGCTAACCTGGCTACCAAGATAGGCTCGATGGCAGCCTCAGATACCTCGGGCGGACAGTTCCTATTTGGAGCAGTCTTCTCCGTAGGCCTGATGCTGGTTGTTATTGCCGGTTCCGAATTATTTACCGGTAACTGTATGTTCTGTTGTATTTCCTCTTTGAATGGACAATCCAGCTGGGGCGGACTGCTCTACAACTGGGTGGTTGTTTTTCTGGCCAACTTTGTAGGTTCAGTATTGCTAGTATATATCATTTTTTATGGTGGATTCTGGGGTGATGGTGCTGTTGCCACCGCAATCAGTGCCCATGGAATAAAGGCCCTGGGCATTGCCAAAGCTAAATTGTCATTAACCTGGGGGCAAGCATTTTTCCGGGCTATTGGTTGTAACTGGTTGGTTTGCCTGGCCGTATGGGTGGCCCTTGCTTCCAAAGAAATTATCGGGAAAATATTTGGTATCTTCTTCCCCATCATGGCTTTCGTATCCAGTGGATTTGAGCATAGCGTTGCCAACATGTTCTTTATTCCTATGGGTATTACCATTGCTCAGAACAACCCCGAACTGGTAGCAGCTGCCACCAAGGTAGGGGCTGATGGAACGGCAGTTTCAGTTTTTAATATGACTGCGGAGCAGGTAACTGCTTTCTTCACCTATGGCAATTTTCTCACTGCCAATCTGATTCCGGTAACGTTGGGGAACATCGTAGGTGGCTCTATATTTGTAGCTATGTTCTACTGGTTTATTTATTTGAAAAAATAGTTTTAACTGGCTAATGCTCTAGCAGAGGAGGCTCCAAAATCGAGTCTCCTCTTTTTTTTGCTCATCTGCTATACGGAAGACGGAGGGCGGAGGCCTGCCACAGCGACGGTTCTTGTGGCAGGTAGCTTAACTTGCCCCGGCTATGGGGGTTAGTAAGGAAAGTAGAGAGTGAGGGGTTATTAGTCATCGGTTGTCTGAAGGCGGAAGACGGAGGGCGGAGGGCGGAGGATGGAAGATGCCGGTGATTAGAAGGAACCTTTTCCCATGTCCCACTCAGATAAGTGAAAAGCTCAGGAAAAATGGCAAAGATAGCATTTTCCCAGCAGATTTTGTATAAAGAAAAACCAGACGCTCGTCCGCAAATTACAAAATTTACCAACATCTCTTGCTTATAATAGGTGGACAAGGCTTTAAATAAGCCATAATCATCTTAAACTAAATTAGAAGTTCGGAGATGGGGGATAAAATGCTGGGGAAAACGGAGATTTATCCTTATCAGAGGGTGGCTGAGAAAGCAGGCAATAGACCCCGGGGCAAAAAGCATGAGTGGATACAGACATTTAAAGAAAAGTCGGGAAAGGGACAAGCCTATTTTAGAGATTTTATTAGAAAAGAAGGTTCCACTGTTCTTCACTCGCTGTTAAACCTGGAGAACCTGCTCCTGGCGGCGGGAGCGTTGATTTTGTCCCGGGCTTTTGTTCTGGGTGATCTGCTCCCCTTTGTTTATGCTTACCTGGCTGTTTTCGGTAGAAATGAGAAAGGCCGGGCCTTTCTATTGCTAGTATTTGCCAGCCTGGGTCTGGCCAGTGTATTGCATGGTTTTGCTTTGGGCAGCAGTATAATTAGTTTAGTTATTTTGCTGGCAGTGCTTAATCGGCTGAAAATATTGCCGGAAAGGGCCTGGTGGATGTTGCCGCTGGTCAGCATTTCCGTACTTTTTGTGTGCAAGAGCCTTTTTCTCCTGGGAGGCGAATTTACCTTATATGCTGAAATGGTAGTGGTTTTTGAAGCGGTGATAGCCGGCGTTCTTTGCTTCGTTTTTATTGTTGCTCATGAAGCCATAGCCCAGAGGAAACCTCTAGCCAGTTTGAATTTTGAGGAGTTTGCCGCCTTTTTAGTTCTGGGCATAGGCCTTATCATGGGTTTAAATAATGTTGAGGTAGCGGGCTTAAGTGTCAGTAGCATAATCTGCCGGTTGGGAATAATGCTGGCAGCTCTATTGTGGGGCAGTGGCGGGGGAACTATAGTAGGAGTAATGACGGGAATCATTCCTTCTATTTCTTCCAGCATTTTTGCCCAGAGCCTGGGCATGTATGCTGTTTCCGGTCTTCTTGCCGGGCTGTTTAGAAATCTGGGTCGCCTGGGGATTGTTTTGGGCTTCATGCTGGGAACTATGGCCCTGTCCATGTTTATACCGGAAACCTCAGCTACCATTCTGGGGATATGGGAAACAGCCATAGCCAGCCTCCTGTTTTTCCTATTGCCGGAGTCACTGCAGGATAAAATGCCCCTGCAAGCCCTGGGACCATTGAGCAGTCAGCTCAGGGAACAAGATGAAATAATTGATAATCAGCTGGAGGAGAGCGCTCGCGTGCGCATCCAAAACCTGGCGGCGGTTTTTGAAGAATTGAGCAGCAGTTTTAGCGGGGAAATGGAAGTGAAAAGAAAAAACAACCAGGCCGCCTATCTTAATTACCTTTATGAACAGGTTTCGCAAAGCTTTTGTGAGAAATGCTCGCGCTATGATATCTGCTGGGGCCGGGATTCTTACCATAGCTCCCAGCAGATTTTGGAACTATTCTCTATTGTGGAAAAAGCTGAACTCAGCTATGAAAAAGCCCCCCGCGATTTTAAACGGCGTTGCCTTTATGCCCGGGAAATGATAAGCACTATTAACTACCTCTTTGACCGCCTGCTCTTGAACGAGTACTGGTCCGACAAACTTTGCGAATCCCGGGAACTGGTGGCTACCCAGCTTAAAGGGGTGAGCCAGCTGATTAAAAACCTGGCTCAGGAAATCGATGTAAAAGCCGAATTTGATCTGGAGCTCAGAGAAAAACTGTTGAGAGAAAGCAAACAACAGGGTCTTAAAATAAAGGAAATGACCCCTCTGCGCAGCAACGGGCAATTATTGCTGAATGTTGTGGCCGATCCTTGTCGTGAAGGGGAATTTTGCGAGAATATTATTGCTCCCGCTTTCTCCAACATCCTGGGAGAAAGGATGGAGGTTTGTAAAAAAACCTGTCCCCGTTTCCGCGCCTGGGGGCAGTGCAAATTTACCATGAGCCGAGCCTGCAGCTACAAGATAAACAGCGGGGTGGTGCAAGTGGGCAAGGAAGCGGTTTGCGGCGACAGCTTTACCATAGCCAGTCTTAAAGAAGGCAAAGAATTAATAGCCCTCAGTGATGGAATGGGGGTGGGGGAGAAAGCCTGCGGTGATAGCCAGGCTACAGTAAGACTGCTGGAAAATCTTTTGGAAAGCGGCTTCCAGCGCGATGTAGCGCTAAATACCATAAATACGGTATTGCTCCTTCGTTCAGCCCAGGAGAGCTTTGCCACCCTGGATATGATTATGGTCGATCTCTATAGCGGCGATGCCGATTTCATCAAAGTGGGCAGTGCGCCCTCTTATATAAAAAGAGATAAAAAGGTGGGGATGATAAGCGCCCACTCCCTGCCCATAGGAATACTGGAGAATGTAGATGTAGTAAGCGAAAGACACAGCCTCTGCCCCCGGGATATCCTGGTTATGGTAAGTGATGGGGTTCTGGAAGTATCCCGGCAATTTAATGAAACCTGGATAATGGACTTTTTAAGCCAGGTGGACGAAAGCGACCCACAACTGTTGGCAGAAATGATTATGAATAAAGCCCTGGGTATGTGCAAAGGAAAACCTGCCGATGATATGACCGTTATCTGTCTTCGCGTAGACTTGCAGTAATATATTACAGGGACGGTTCTACTGATATATTATGGACTCCACTGCAAAAACCTCTTTTGTTGTAAAAGTTCTGTTTTCTAACTAACCCCCTATGGCCGGGGGCCACAACCATTGATGAAAAGGGTCCTCCGTCTCCCGACGCCTGACGACCTTTTCATATTATTTCATGGTTTGACAAAGGGGGAAACTTGGGTAGCATTAGACTAGGAGATTTCTTAATGGTGGAGAAAGATAATGCTGCGCAAAGTTAGAGAATATATCCGGGAAGAAAAGCTACTGGAGCCGGGGAAAAAGGTTTTGCTGGGTGTTTCCGGCGGGCCGGATTCCATGGCTCTGCTTCATATTATGCATAAATTAACAGCGGAAATGGATTTAGGCCTGGCAGCCCTTCATCTCAATCATGGATTGCGCCCGGAAGCTGCTGTTGAAGAGGAATTTGTCCGCGAGCACTGTTATAATTGGGGAATAGATTTCTATTCCCGGCAAGCCGATATCCGGGCCCTGGCCCTTCAGCAGAAAAAGACCCTGGAAGAAGCCGGGCGAGATTGCCGTTACCGGTTTTTTTTCGAGCAATTGGAGGAACTCCAGGCTGATTACATCGCCACCGCCCATCACCAGGATGACCAGGCGGAAACCGTCCTGCTGCACCTGCTCCGGGGAAGTGGGCTCAAAGGACTGCGTGGAATTATGCCCCGGAAAGGCCAGCTGCTTCGCCCCCTATTAGCCTTGTCCAAGGCCGAAATTATTCATTACCTGGATGAAAACCAAATTCCCTATTGCCTGGATCAGAGTAATGAGGATTTGCGTTTTTTGCGCAACCGTATTCGCTGCGAACTCATACCCTACCTGCAAAGGACCTACAACCCCCGCATTATGGAAAGCCTGAACCAACTGGCCGGGATTGCCCGTGACGAGAATGATTATTTGGAAAAACAGCTTCACCTCTCCTGGGATAAGCTCTTGCTCCGGCAGAAACCCGGTTTAATAATTTTGGACAAGAAAGCCCTGGGTGAGGAGCACCCGGCTCTGCAAAAACGGCTTATACTAGAAGCCATGGCTCGTCTTAAGGGTGAAAGCGGTTGGGAGCTCAAGGATGTGCAAAAGATTCTCGGCTTGCTTGACCAGCCCGGTTCCTCCAAATATATTCAGCTTAAGCAAGGCCTTCGGGTCAGCAGCGTTTACCAGGAGTTGCATTTTACGAACAGGCCCTTGCGGGAAGGAAATTTTTGCTATCCAATTTCTATCCCGGGAAGGCTTAGTATTCCCGAAACCGGAGAAAACTATATTATAGAGCTGGGCCAGCTGGCAACTTCACAACCGGGCTTATCTTCTTGCCTGGATTATGATAAACTTAAACAGCCTTTGGTCTTACGCTCGCGCCAGCCCGGAGACCGTTTTCAGCCTTCGGGAATGAAGGGCAGCAAGAAAGTAAAAGATTATTTTATAGATATCAAGCTGCCCCTAGAGCAAAGAGACCGGGTTCCCTTGTTGACTTCAGGGGAAACTGTATATGCCATAGTTGGTTATCGAGTATCCCGCCTGGCTGAAGTAGATGCAGAGAGCTGTAGAATACTGATAATTAGAAAGGAAAACACATGATTAATCAATAAGAAGTAGATTTTTAGACGCTGAAGGACTCTGATTTTTATGATTCACAAAATAATAAAAGAAAAATCATATTAAATCTGCGTTGATCTGCGTTAGAAACGGCCCCCCTATATAAGGCCAGCACATTTTCATTGGTGGTTGTACCCCTCACCCTGCGGTCGCTATTAGCTTGTTACGCCTGATTCGGAACGACACGAGGGTCGTTCCCTACACAGCCTTCGGTTGCTATTAAGGACGCACCCTGCGGGTACAACTGATGCTCCCTACGGTCGCCATAAAGGGAGCTGAGCGGTATATTTATTCAAGCCAATGAATATTAATAGCTTTTTGCAAATAGTAAGTATGCTATTTTTCAACCACATCATAAATTTTGCCGCTTCAGGCGTAATTGAAAAGAAAGGCTTAGTATGCTACAATATAACGCAAATTCTCCAGGTTTTTACGGGGAGGAAGTATTTTGGATAGAGCTCTAAAAAACATTGCACTATATATTCTTATAGTACTCCTGGCTCTCTTTGCCATGAAAATGGTAAGCCGCTCGGATATAGAAATCAAGGAACTCAGTGAGCCTCAATTCTACCAGATGGTGGAACAGGGTCAGGTGAAGGTGGTTCGTGTAGAAGTAGCTGAGCTGGTTTATAACCTCAGCGGGGAGTTAAAAGATAACAGCAAATTCACCGCCACGGCTTCCAAAGAGTCTGACATTATCAAGCTACTGCGGGAAAAGAAGGTAGATTATTCTACCCAACCCGTGCCGCCCCCTTCCATATGGATGACCTTGCTTACTACTCTATTCCCCATAATTATTCTGGTGGTCTTCCTGCTCTTCATTATGAATCAGACCCAGGGTGGCGGAGGTCGGGTTATGCAATTTGGTAAAAGCAAAGCCCGCCTGATGAGCGGAGAAGATGTAAAAGTATCCTTTAAGGATGTGGCTGGAGCGGAAGAGGCCAAGGAGGAAATGCAGGAAGTAGTAGAATTCCTGAAAAACCCGCAGAAGTTTATTCAAATCGGAGCCAAGATTCCCCGTGGGGTTCTGCTTTACGGCGCTCCCGGAACGGGGAAAACCCTGATGGCCAAGGCTGTGGCTGGTGAAGCCGGAGTACCCTTCTTCTCCATCAGCGGTTCCGACTTTGTGGAGATGTTTGTTGGCGTAGGTGCGGCCCGAGTCCGTGACCTCTTCGAACAGGCCAAGAAAAACGCTCCTTGTATAGTCTTTATTGATGAGATTGATGCCGTTGGACGCCAGCGGGGAGCCGGTCTGGGCGGTGGACATGATGAAAGAGAGCAGACCTTAAACCAATTGCTGGTGGAGATGGACGGATTCAGTACCGGTGAAGCCATTATTGTCATGGCCTCCACCAATCGCCCGGATATACTGGACCCGGCGCTCTTACGGCCAGGAAGATTTGACCGGCATATACTGATAGACAAACCTGATGTCAAAGGCAGAGAAGCCATACTGGGGGTTCATGTCCAGAACAAACCCCTGGAAGACAACATCAATATGGAAATATTAGCCAAGCGCACTCCCGGTTTTACCGGAGCTGACCTGGCCAATATGGTCAATGAGGCCGCCTTACTCACCGCTCGCCGCAACAAGAATAAAATCGGTATGGAAGAACTGGAGGAATCCATTGAAAGAGTCCTGGCTGGCCCGGAAAAGAAAAGCCGGGTTATCTCCGAAAAAGAAAAACGGCTGGTGGCTTATCATGAAGGTGGGCATGCGCTAGTTAGCTATTTCCTGCCCCATACTGATAAATTGCATAAAATCTCGATTATTCCGCGGGGGCGGGCCGGGGGATATACCCTCTTGCTGCCGGAAGAAGACCGCAATTACATCACCAAATCCTACCTGCTGGACGAAGTTACCACCCTCCTGGGCGGGCGGGTGGCCGAAGCTCTGGTACTAAATGACATCAGCACCGGAGCCCAGAATGACCTGGAAAGAGCCAGCGGTATAGTACGGAAGATGATAACCGAATTCGGTATGTCGGAAGAATTAGGGCCGCTTACCTTTGGCCATAAAAGCGAGGAAGTCTTCCTGGGCCGGGATATTTCCCGAGATCGCAACTATTCTGACGCCATTGCCTACGCTATAGATAAAGAAGCCAGCCACTATATGGAAAGCAGTTACAAGAAGGCCGAAAAAATACTGCAGGAAAACATGGATAAACTGCACCTGATAGCTGCCCGCTTGATAGAACAGGAAACCATGGAAGGCGAAGAATTTGAAGAAATAATGAGCCAGGCCTGAGGACAAAAACACTAGCTGCGGGCAAAAGAACCGTCCCCATGCCCGCCTCTGAAGAAATAATGCACCAGGCCTGAGACAATTAACCCCGGTCATGGGGTTTCCCCGGAAAATCACCCAAAGGCAAAATTTCCCCATAAAAGGGAAGGATTTTTTGCTAGCATGTTTAATATATCTAATACCAGTCAACAGTAAAACTGCTCAGGGGGTGAAAATAATTGAAGAGAGTAGAACTACTGATAAATGACGAGTTTTATACCGAATATATGCGCCGCAATCACGAAGAAGAGCTTGAACCTAAATTTTGCCAGCATGATTTCCAGCACCACCTAAATGTTGCCCGGATAGCTTACATTTTAATACTGGAACAGAACCTTCTGGCTTATTTCGTAAAAGAAAGTGGTCTAAGTGGCAAGCTGGCAGGAAAAGAAGTGATATATGCCGCCGGTTTGTTGCATGATATCGGCAAATGGCAGGAATATAGAACTGGAATTGATCATGCCTCCTTCGGCTCCCGCCTGGCCCGGGAAATTTTGCCTCGTGCTCATTTCAATCCCCTGGAAATAGATTTGATCAGCCGGGCTGTGTATGAACATCGCAACATTAGACAGGATATGAGTTTTTTGGGCGAGAGGCTGCACCGGGCCGATAACCTGTCCCGGGTCTGCCGCAACTGCGAGTATAACGAACAATGCCCCAAGTTTAAGAATAAGGAGCTTACCATCAGCAATTTTGAATACTGATTTCCTATGGCCGGGGCTCACAACCACCGATGAAAAGTGAGTTAGTAGGGGCTTGAATAGTAAGATGTAGTAGGAAACAACTTAAATCCCTTACCTCTAACTCCTTACTTACTAATATATCACGGGGAGGAAGCCTTGATGCAGCAGGGGCACCATGCCGTATTAATACATGACCGCCGGGAAGCCAAGCGGCTTCTGCAGGAAATAGCGGTTGATTCTGCAGCCTTTGTCTATCTATTGCCAAAGGCTGTTTTTCGCTGTATTAAACTAAAAGAGATACCTTGTATAGCAGCCAATATCATCAAGCAGGAAATGCTGGCCAAAGGAGGCGAAGCCGCCGTAAAGCGGGAGGCTCTGTATTTGGAAGGGACCACTGATGTATTATTGCTGGGAACCCTAAAACACTACGGCCTGCTGCTGGAAAAGCTAAAAAAGCAGCCTTTTGGCTTGAAAAAAATAGCCGCCGAAATTCAAGCCATACTGGATAACCTGGAAGCAGGCGAGCGGACTATAGCGCTGGCTCATGGCAAAGAATTGCCTTTGGGCCAGCGAACTTTAATTATGGGGATACTAAATGTTACCCCGGACTCCTTTTCCGACGGAGGCCGTTATATGGAAGCCGGCCAGGCGGTGGAGCGAGCCCGTAAGATGCGGGAAGAAGGGGCTGATATTATTGATATCGGAGGAGCCTCCTCCCGTCCCCAGTCCCAGATGATAGACGAAGCGGAAGAACTGCGGCGCGTCCTGCCGGTAGTAAAAAGCCTCTCCCGTGAGGGATTCATCCTTTCCCTGGATACCTTCCGGGCCGGGGTGGCCAGAGCCTGCCTCGATGAAGGCGTTCATTTAATAAATGATATCGGACGCTTGCAGCTTGACCCCGGTCTCTTGCCTGTCCTGGCAGAGAAGCAGGCCCCGGTGATACTGATGCACAACCGCATGCAGCTCCGGGATGAATCCGGACAGGTAATCGATGCCGAAAAAGTTACCCAGGACCTTATGCACTACCAGGATCTTATAAGTGATATTATAAAAGAACTGGGCCAGTCCGTAGAAATGGCGCAAGAAGCCGGACTGGGCCGGGATAAAATAATAATTGACCCTGGACTGGGTTTTGGCAAAAACCTGGCCCAGAACCGCTTGCTGGTAAAAAGGCTGGAGGAATTCAAGAGCCTGGGACATCCTCTATTGGTAGGGGCTTCCCGGAAATCATTTATCGGCCAGACCCTGGATCTGGAAGTGGAGCAGCGCCTGGAGGGCAGCCTGGCGGTGGTAGCTATGGCCATAATGAATGCCGCGGATATAATACGGGTGCATGATGTCCAAGCGAGCAAGCGGGTAGCTATGATGACGGATGCGGTCATACGGGAAAATGGATAAGAAAGTGGATAAGAAAGTGGACAAAATAATAGCCCGGGGTCTGGAGTTTCAGGCCCGCCACGGCGTACTGGCAGCGGAGAAAGAAACCCCCCAGAGCTTCCTGGTGGATCTGGATCTGTTTCTTGATTTAAAGGCGGCGGCCGAACAGGATGATCTGGCTTTGACCATTGATTATGATAAAGCATTTCACCTGGTTAAAAATATTATCGAAAAGCAATCATATAATCTTTTGGAAACCCTGGCCGAGAAGATTGCCTGTGCTTTGCTGGATTCCTTTGCCGCTTTGCAGGCAGTTGAAGTACAAGTAGCAAAACCCGATGCTCCGGTGAAAGGAAACTTTGATTATTTTGCTGTAAAAATTAGAAGAGAGAAATGATGAAATTTTCTTGCTCTTCCCCCCGCTATATGATATTTTTTAGGGTGAACCCTCATGAAAAAAAGAGTTTACATAGGACTAGGCTCAAATTGCGGCTTCAAACAAGAGAATTTGGCGGTTGCCAGGAATAAGGTTACTGAATTGGAAGGAACCGGGATTAGCAAGAGTTCCTCCCTTTATTTAACCGCTCCCTGGGGCCGTACTGAGCAGGAAGATTTTATAAATCAGGTAATAGAAATCGAAACGGCTTTGGAGCCGTTGGCTTTGTTACAGGGTTTGCAAGAAATTGAAATTAAAATGGGCCGCCAGCGTAAGGAAAAATGGGGCCCTCGGATAATAGATCTGGATATCCTTTTATTTGGAGATGAGGTGCTGGATTTTCCGGAATTGAAAGTCCCTCACCCCCTCATGCGGCAGCGTTTGTTTGTACTGGTTCCCTTGCAGGAAGTAAATGCGGAACTCATCTTTCCTGATGATGGAGCCAAAATCAAGGAGGTGTTGATTAGCGTCTTAGCCCGGGAAGGAAACAAGAAAATCAAGAGAGTATGAGGTTCTCCCACCAGAAATCCCGGTTATGGCAGCTTCGCTGGTATCACTCTGTGAACAAGACGACCAGCTGTTTACCGGAAGACTGATTATGATTTCTCCTGTACCCAAAAGGGGGTTTAATTAATGAGAGAAAAGATAGGTATTATTGGGGCGGGAGTGGTAGGAACCGCTGTTGGGGTGGTACTCAAAAACAAGGGCTATGAGATTACGGGTGTGCAGGATATTAAATCCGAATCTACACAACAGCTTGTGGAACGGATCGGCTGTACCGCTTACCCATCACCTCAAGATGTTTCTCACTCGGCGGATATAATCTTTATTACAACCTCCGATACGGCTATTGCCAGTGTGGTAGGGCAGATTGCTGATAAAAGGGCTTTTCGCCCTGGGCAAATCATTCTGCACATGAGTGGGGCTCAATCTTCAGAGATTCTGGACCAGGCCAAGGAATTCGGTGCCCTGGTCTTGTCCGTGCATCCCCTGCAAGCTTTTGCCAGTATCGACCGGGCCATAGAGATACTGCCCGGTTCAGTTTTCAGCATTGAAGGGGATGAGGAAGCTTATGCCCTGGGGGTCCGCATAGTAGAGGCCCTGGAAGGGGAATATTTTGTCATTGACCGGAGAGCCAAGCCTTTGTACCATGCCGGTGCCTGTGTGGTATCCAATTACCTGGTTACCATTATTGATTTTGGAATTAAACTTCTGGAAGCAACAGGAATACCCCGGAACATGGCGGCCAAGGCCTTGTTGCCCCTTATATCCGGTACGGTTAAAAACATTGAAAATATTGGTATACCGAAAGCCCTGACCGGCCCCATTGCTCGAGGCGATTTGGCTACGGTAGTGGACCATTTGCATTGTATGGAAGAAATGGCACCGGAGCTGATGAAACTGTACAGTTGGTTAGGTTTTTATACCGCCTCGATTGCCCGGGAAAAAGGCAGCATCGATGAAAAGTCCTTGGAAGAGTTCCGGAAGCTTTTCCTCCGTGAACTGGCCCGGATAGAATCGGCCAGCTAGCTTCTTCTTTTCTTTAAGGACGGTTTTTCTCCTTCTGGAGGGCAGGGGAACACCGGCAGTGCTACTAGATCTCCGGATCTAAAGGAGGTTTAAAATATGGCAAGAATTACTACGGCAATCTTACAAGATAAAAAGAACCGCAAAGAAAAAATAAGCATGCTCACCGCTTATGACTATTCCCTGGCGGGAATGGTGGATGAAGCTGGTATCGATATGATACTGGTAGGCGATTCACTGGGTATGGTGGTACTGGGTTATGAGAATACCCTGGCCGTTACCATGGATGAGATGATTCATCACAGTAAAACGGTGACGAGGGCCAGTAAAAGCGCTATGGTGGTCGGAGACATGCCTTTTCTCTCCTACCATATATCGAAAAAGGAAGCCGTGCGCAACGCCGGCAGGTTCATACAGGAAGCCGGTTGCCAGGCGGTGAAGCTGGAAGGCGGCATTGAAAGAGTGGATACCATCAAAGCTATACTGGATGCCCAGATTCCGGTTATGGGACATATCGGCCTGACCCCGCAATCGGTGCACCAGTTTGGCGGCTTTAAAGTACAGGGCAAAGATCTCGAAACCGCTAAAAAGCTGGTGGAAGACGCCAGAGCCCTGGACCAGGCTGGAGTCTACTGCATAGTTTTAGAATGCGTTCCCAGCGAATTAGCCCGCCGGGTTACAGAAGAAATATCCGTACCCACTATCGGCATTGGTGCCGGACCATTTTGCGACGGACAGGTTCTGGTGATTAATGATATGCTGGGGATGTTCAAGGGATTTACCCCCAAGTTCGTCCGGAAATTTGCCAACCTGGAACCATTGATAATGGAAGCCTTGAAGAACTATAAAGCCGAAGTGGAAGCCGGAACCTTCCCGGCGGAAGAACACTGCTTCACCATCAAGGAAGAAGTCTTGGATAGACTCTACTAAGTTGGTTGGAGCGAGTAAGTTTATTAATTGAATTCACTGTAAAAACCCCTTTTGTTGCATAAGGGTTGCATAAATATACAAAGCGAGCGTTGGCGAAGCATGGATGCAACAACCGGATATTAACAACTTTTTTACAGTAGGATCATTACTAATTTTGATGAGGGAAAGGCTATGCAAGTATTTGAGAATATAACAAAAATGCAAGAATGGGCCCGGGAACAAAAGAAACAGGGCCAAAGCATCGGTTTGGTTCCTACCATGGGTTATCTTCACGAGGGCCACCTGGCCCTCGTGAAGGAGGCCCGGCGGCAGTGTGACCGGGTAGTGGTCAGCATTTTTGTCAACCCCATCCAATTTGGGGTAGGCGAAGATTTTGAGCAATACCCTCGAGATTTGGAGCAGGACAGCACTCTCCTGGAAAAAGAAAAGGTAGATGCACTGTTTAGCCCCAGCATCCGGGATATGTATCCCGGCGGTTTTCAGACCTTTGTTGAAGTATATGGTGAAATTACCGAAAAAATGTGCGGAGCTTCGCGCCCGGGACATTTCAAAGGAGTTACCACCGTAGTAAGCAAGTTATTCAATATCTGTTTACCTGACCGGGCTTATTTCGGACAGAAAGATGCCCAGCAATTGATGGTTGTGGAAAAAATGGTGCGGGAATTGAATTTCCCCCTGGAGATTGTCCGGGTGCCTATCGTAAGGGAAAAAGATGGGCTGGCCATGAGTTCCCGCAATGTCTATCTAAGTCCTGAAGAAAGGGCAGAAGCCCTGGTATTGTACCGAGCACTGAAAATGGCGGAAGAAGAGATAAAAAATGGGGAGAGAGAGATTGGGATAATCCGGCAGAAAATGGAGGAATTGATTAGGGCCTGTCCCCGGGCTGCAATCGATTACATTGCGATTAATAATGCCAATGATTTGTCGGAACTGCAAACTTGTTCTGATCAGGTTTTGATAGCCCTGGCGGTAAAGTTTGGCAAGACCAGGTTGATTGACAACCTTATTGTGGAGGTGTAACTGGTGCTGCGGCATATGCTCAAATCAAAAATCCATCGCGCGGTTGTAACGGATGCTAATCTGAATTATGTGGGCAGTATTACCATTGACAGGGATTTGATGGACGCTGCCGACATTCTAGAAAATGAAAAAGTGACCATAGTGAATAATAACAACGGCGCGCGTTTTGACACCTATGTTATCGAAGGTGAACGGGGTTCAAAAGTAATCTGTTTGAACGGAGCAGCCTCTCGCCTGGTACAAAAAGGGGATGTAGTAATCATTCTCACCTATACCGTACTTCAGGATGAAGAGTGCTATAACCATAAACCCAGACTGGTTTTTATGGACGAAAATAATAACATCAAAAAACTTGGCTAGCCAGCGTTTTAATGATTTAGATATTAGATAATAGGAGGCTTTGACTATGCCAGCAGAGCTGGAGCAGTATGTGCTGCGCCGAAAAAAGGAGATTAACGCAGTCATTCTGGCCCATTTTTACCAGTTGCCTGAAATACAGGATATAGCTGATTTCGTTGGTGATTCGTTGCAATTGGCTATTCAGGCCGCTTCGACCAAGGCCCAGGTAATAGTCTTTTGCGGCGTTAACTTTATGGCCGAAAGTGCCAAGATATTGAACCCGGATAAAACGGTTATCCTGCCCGATCCTCGTGCTGGATGCCCCATGGCGGACATGGTCGGAGCGGAGGCCTTGCGCAAAAAGAAAGCCGAATACCCCGGTGCGGTAGTTGTCTGCTATGTCAATTCCAGCGCCGAGGTCAAGGCGGAGAGTGATATTTGCTGTACCTCATCCAATGCTCTTAGTGTAGTGCGCTCTATTCCGGAAGATAGGCCGGTTATTTTTGTGCCGGATAAGAACCTGGGAGCATACATCCAAAGCCAGACCGGGCGGGAGATGATACTTTGGGAAGGTTGTTGTCCCATTCATCATGCTCTAAGCTGGGCGGAGGTGGAAAAACTAAAAGAGCTGCACCCTCAGGCCCAGGTTGTGGTACATCCTGAATGCCCTCCTGAGGTAACCCGGAGGGCAGATGCCGTGCGTTCTACCGCTGGTATTTTGGAATTTGTACGCTCCAGCAATGAAGCGGAATTCATCATTGGAACCGAGGAAGGTTTTCTCTATACCCTGCAGAAGAACTGTCCGGGGAAAAAACTCTACTTGGCCCGGGAAAGCTTTCGCTGCCCGGATATGAAGTATATTACCCTGGAGAAACTGGCCAGCTCCCTGGAAAAAATGGAGCAGCAGGTGGAAGTACCCTTGGAGATAAGCCGCCGGGCTCGCCGTAGCCTGGAGCGCATGATAGAGATTAAAGGGTGAAAAGTGAGGGGTGAGGGCAAGGAGTGAGGGGCAGGAAAACTCGCTTCTTACTATTAACCGGGTAACCTTACTTTACATGAAAAAGGCAATGGCAGATTAAATAAATAATCAGGTGAATTATGATAATTACACGCTACATAGGGGTTCTGCATAAGGACACCCCGGTAGAGACTACCGATTTCCTCATAATTGGCGGAGGCATAGCCGGGCTTTTTACCGCTTTGAAAGCCTCCCAGTATGGGAAAGTTATAGTATTGACCAAAAAAACCATAGAAGACTCCAATACCGGACTGGCTCAAGGGGGAATTGCTGCTGCTGTGCACGAAGAGGATTCCCCTTTTTTGCATCTGGAGGATACTCTGGAAGCAGGAGCCGGTCTTTGCAATATTGAAGCCGTAGATGTACTGGTGCGGGAAGGACCGGAGCGGGTGCGGGAATTAATCCAGGCGGGAGCCAGCTTCGACATGAAGGACGGCAATGTAGCCCTCACCCGGGAAGGAGCCCACAGCAAAGCCCGTATCCTGCATGCTGCCGACACCACCGGGGAGGCCATCCGCGTAGCCCTGGTCAAAAAATGTGAGGAAAACAGCGACATAAGGATAATTGAAGACCAGTTCCTGGTGGATATTCTAGGGCATGACCAGCGTAAGGAATGCTACGGTGCCCTGGTTTATGACGCCAAAACCCGGCAGCAGCTGGCTTATCTCGCCAAAGCCACCATAATTGCTACCGGCGGGGCCGGGCAGCTCTATCGTTACACCACCAATCCCAGCGTAGCTACCGCTGACGGCATGGCCGCCGCCTACCGCGCTGGTTGCCGACTCAGCGACATGGAATTTATTCAGTTTCACCCTACAGTACTTTTCAGTTATAGCAACCAGCGATTTCTCATTTCCGAAGCGGTTAGAGGAGAAGGAGGCCTGCTCTACAATCATAAAGGAGAGCGTTTTATGCCCTCTTACCATTCCTTGGCTGAGCTGGCCCCCCGCGACATCGTATCCCGGGCCATTGTAAATGAGATGAATCGCTGCGGCAGCGAATATGTCTACCTGGACATGAGCGGCATAAAGCAGGTGGAAAAACGCTTCCCCAATATCTACCGTACCTGCCGGGAAAGCGGCATTGACATCACCCGGGAACAGGTACCCGTTTCCCCCGCCGCCCACTATATCATGGGAGGAATTGAAACCAGTACTTATGGAGAAACCGGAGTTTATGCCCTTTATTCCTGCGGTGAAGCCGCCTGTACCGGAGTACACGGTGCCAATCGCCTGGCCAGCAATTCCTTGCTCGAAGGCATAGTATTTGGCCAGCGCATAGTGGATCAGGCCGAAGAAATCATGTATCGCCGCCGTATCAGCATTGATGAAGTATTCCGCCACTTTGACCAGAGTTGGGTTTACTCTCCGCAAGAGCCGAGAATAGACCCCCCGGAAGCTAAAAATCAATTGCAGGCAATTATGTGGGAAAAGGTGGGTATAATAAGGGATGAGGAAGGGCTCAAGGCCGCCAACCGGGAACTCGAAGCAATCTACAGCCATATAGCCCAGGGGGAAGACCCCTTCGCCTATTATGAAATAGTCAACATGCTGACTGTAGCCCGCATCATAGTACAAGCAGCCCTGTGGCGTCAGGAAAGCCGCGGCGGGCATTTCCGCTCCGACCACCCCGCCCGTGACGAACTCCGCTGGCTCAAACACCTCTCCTTCATCAACTGCTAGTGGGTGCCAGGCACTTAAGTTGTTAAGTTATTGGCAGGCAAGTCTGACAAGGGGAAGGTTCGAAGACCTCTCAAAAATCCTAAACCCGGTAATAAGGGGCTGGATAAACTACTATGGTGCATTTAGACAATCAGCACTATACCCGGTACTAAAGCACATAAATAAAGCCCTGCAAAAATGGGTTAGAAGGAAATACAAAAATATATCTAAAAGCAAAGAACGAGCTAGAAAATGGCTTAAGCAAGTAGCGCAGAAGAAGCCAGGTCTATTTAAACACTGGCAAATGGGTATAATAAGCGACTGAATAATGGGAGCCGGATGAGCCGAGAGGTTCACGTCCGGTTCTGAGAGGGCCTTGGGGTGAAATTCCCCAGGGCTACTTACCCTTGTGGCTGGTAAAGTTTTGCCGGCATGATGGGAAGAAATAAGCACTGGTGAACAGTGAGTTAGTAGCGCTTGAATAGTAAGATGTAGTAGGAAACTCTTGACCCTTTACTCCTTACTCCTCACTTATACTATTATTTGGAGGATAAAAAATGAACGATTGGATGGTAAAAGAAATAATAAAAAGAGCCCTGGAAGAAGACCTAGGGAACGGGGATATAACCACCCGGAACCTTATAGCGGAAACGCAAGAAGGGCAGGGCCTGTTTTTGGCTAAAGCCAGCGGAATTGTAGCCGGTTTGGAGGTCTCTGCCACCGTTTTTAGCTGCCTGGAACCGGCGGTGCAATTTACCGCCTTTATCCATGATGGAGATGAAATCAAGCCCGGGGATAGGATTGCCCGGGTAGAGGGGAAAATGAGCACCCTGCTTAGTGGAGAAAGAGTAGCCCTGAATTTCCTGCAACGGCTTTCCGGGATAGCCAGCAAAACCCGTAATATGGCAGAAAGTATAAAATACCAGCATGCAGTTCTGGTCGACACCCGCAAAACCACTCCTGGTCTGCGCGTGCTGGAAAAGTATGCTGTTAGGGTAGGAGGGGCTAAGAACCATCGCTTCGGCCTTTATGATGGAGTAATGATAAAAGACAACCATATCCAGGCGGTTGGAGGAATACAAAAAGCCGTATCCACCCTCCGGCAAAAGGTTCCCCACACCCTGAAGATTGAAGTGGAAGTGGAGAACCTGCAGCAATTGCAGGAAGCCCTGGAAGCCCGGGCCGACATAATACTACTGGACAACATGGATGCAGAAAGCATGAGAAAAGCGGTGGAAATAGTAAACGGCCAGGCTCTCCTGGAAGCCTCGGGGGGTGTCAATGAAGAAAACATTGTTGAAATAGCCAAAACCGGAGTCGACTTCATCTCCTGCGGGGCCCTCACCCATTCTGCCCCCAGCCTCGACATCAGCTTCAAAATACTATAGGGTATAAAAAACTTAGCGATTAGGGAGATTTTCCGGAATTATTAAAGAATTCAGTGGCAATAATTGTATTAATAGCATATACTATAGTTAATGGCAGGGCCGAAGCCCTGCCGGTGGCTCGCTAGGCTCTTTGGGTGTTCGGGACCCAGAGGGCCGTCACTTTTTCTGTAGCGGGGCAACTTGTCCGTAAAGCACAGTATCTGCACTCTGCGTCTTGTTGATGCATGCCACAGGAACCCTGCAACATAACTGCAATGGTGACAACCATGAGACTTCACCTCCTTTCGGTGAATATGGCAAATGCAACCCCTCCTTTGGGTGCAATGATGCACTTGCTCCAGTTGCAATACTCTCACCGATCGAAGGTTTTCCTTTCACCTAAGAGCTAGGAACCAATATTATTGTAGCATAATTTGCCTGATATGGGACAAATAATAAAACTTCCCTTGATTGTTAACCACATGATATAATTGAGGTTAACAACTTTGGAGGAGTGATGGGATGAGGATATCTACCCGGGAAATGGTTCTGGCGGCGATGTTTACCGCTCTGCTCTGTATTCTTACTATACTGGTGAGGACCTTCCAGCCAGTTATGGTGATACCTTTCAGCCTGCAACCGCTGGTAATGCTCCTGGCTGCCCTTCTGCTTTCGCCCCTGGCTGCATCTTTGAGCATGCTGGCTTATCTTCTTCTGGGGCTCATTGGCCTGCCGGTTTTTTCCGTACCCCCTTATGGCGGTCCGGCCTATGTTTTGCTGCCCAGCTTCGGTTTTTTGCTGGGATTTCCGCTGGCCGCCTACCTGCAATCCTGGTTTCTGCGCCATGTTTTGGGAAAGCAACATTATCATGCTTACGCCACCGAGGGCAAAGCGTCCATTCTATTAAAATTTTCCCTTTCCGGTCTATTAGGAATAATCATTTATTATTTGCTTGGTTTACCTTATATGTATTTAATATTAAATTTTTACCTGGGACATACTGTAAATGTTGGACAAATAATTAAACTGGGTTTTCTCCCCTTTGTTTTCTTCGACTTAATAAAAATTGTCATAGCCGCCATAATTGCCGAGCAATTTTGCAGGAGAATGGAAACTTAGAGAGAAGAAATTAGAAGAAATAAAGCTTATGGATTCCGCTGTTTTATGGATTAAGAAACGAGAAAAACTGGTCTTGGTTTGAAAATGGAGGGAATATACCTTGATACTGGTCTTTGATGTGGGCAATACCAACACAGTAATCGGCGTTTATGACGGGGAGAAGCTCTTAAACCATTGGAGGATAAGAACCAATCCCCAGCGTACCTGTGACGAATACGGAATATTACTGCGCTCCCTGTTGGAAAACGATAAATTAAATCTAAAAGATATTAAGTCGGTGGTTGTTTCCTCGGTTGTTCCTACATTGATGATGGAATTAGAGTGGATGAGCCGTAAATTCTTTGCTTGCCGCCCTCTGATCATCGGCCCGGGAGTTAAGAATGGCCTGGCTATAAAATATGAGAATCCCAGAGAAGTAGGGGCCGACCGGGTGGTAAATGCGGTGGCTGCTTATAACAAGTATGGGGGGCCACTGATAATCGTAGACTTTGGCACTGCCACCACCTTTTGCGTAGTAAGCGCCAAAGGGGAGTATCTGGGCGGAGCCATCGCCCCTGGGATAATAATATCTACTGAAGCCCTGGTTTCCAAAGCCGCTAAACTGCCGCGAGTGGAGATGCAACGGCCTCGTAGCCTGATCGGCAAAAATACCGTCAGCAGCATGCAGGCTGGGATAATGTATGGTTTTGTAGGACAGGTGGAAGGGATTATAACCCGGATGAAAACGGAAATAGAAGGTGAACCCCAGGTGATTGCCACGGGTGGCCTGGCTGCGGTAATCGCCCGTGAGACTGATGTGATCGATAAAGTTGACGAATTCCTCACCTTGGATGGATTACGTTTGATCTACGAAATGAACCGGGGATAAGCTCCACCTTCCCGAGTGATCATAGGGAAGATTCTTCTGGTTGGCGAACCAGCCAGAAGAACCGTCCCCAAGATATATGCAGTGGAAGTATTTATTTCTTATTAAGGAGAAGTCAGTGTTTTTTATTGGTAAACAGAAGATGGAGAACCGCGTCTGTGCTGCTCCGATGGCTGGAGTTAGCGATAAGGCCTATCGCGTTTTGGCACGAGACTTTGGCTGTGGGCTGGTCTGCAGTGAAATGGTAAGTGATAAAGGCCTGGTTTACGGTCAGGGGCGAACTAGCAAAATAGCCGATAGCAGTGGAGAAAAACGACCGGTGGCCGTACAGATTTTTGGCTCTGAAGCCGAAAGCATGGCCACCGCTGCCCGGATAGTTGAAGAGATGGGAGCAGATATCATAGATATCAATATGGGCTGTCCCACCCCCAAGATCGTGAAAAACGGGGAAGGGGCAGCCTTGATGCTGGATATAACCAAAAGCCGGGGCATAGTTCGGGAAGTGCTGCGAGTGGTAAAAGTTCCAGTAACGGTTAAGATGCGCAAGGGCTGGGACGAAAACAGTATTAATTGCCTGGAACTGGCCCAGACGCTAGAAGAAGAAGGAGTCGCTGCGATCTGCCTTCATCCCCGCAGCCGCCAGCAATTCTTTTCCGGATCGGCTGACTGGAATTTGATAAAAGAGATGAAGAAAGAACTTAAGATACCAGTAATCGGCAACGGCGATATCTGGTCGGCTGATGATGCCCAGCGGATGATTGATTTTACCGGCTGTGATGCGGTAATGATTGGCCGGGCCGCCCTGGGAAATCCTTTCATTTTCCGGGAAACGTTTGAGCTCTTAGAAAATAACCGCCGGATACCCCCACCCAGCCGCGAAGAAAGGCTGCAAACTGCCACCCGGCATCTAAACCTTGTCTGCCAATTCAAAAGTGAAGCAGTAGCCGTCCGGGAAATGCGCAAACACTTTGCCTGGTATATCAAGGGACTCCCTGGAGCCACCCGTGTTCGTCAGGAGATAAACCGTGCCGCCTCCCGTGATGAACTGCTCTTTGCCCTCGATTCCCTGCTGTGAGACAAGGGGACGTTTCGTTTGTCTCATGGGGGTGAAAGGCTAGCTACAATAACCGACCCTCGGCTGTATGGCTGGCCCCTTTCTCTTGGTTCCGACTGGCCCCTTTCCCTTGGTTGATCATGGCCATACAAGCCTATCTCCCCAATCTCTTTAATCGACTCCTCAGCATTAGCGCTTGATTCCTGTTTTGTGATGGTGGTAAAATAATACTATCTATGTTGTGAACAAAATTGTGCTCAGGATTACCACGAACAGCCAAGAGGACAATTATTCTGGGGAAAACTATGGGACAGTTCAATTGGCAGGCAGCCCGTCCCCGCAATATATCAAGAGAACCGTCCCCGTGATATACCGTCCCTATGATAGAAGGAGAAGTCTATGGAAATATTTCGTATTCAGGATAAGATTATAAGCTGGCAGAAGATTGAGAACACTTTGCGCAAAGCTCTGCAAATGAGGGCCCGGGGTCTGTCACAGCAAGAAACGGCCGATCGCCTGGCGATCGATCGTACCTTTATATCTCGTCTCGAAGGCATTGGTGAAATTCGCAAAGGGCAATCCATAGCCTGTATCGGTTTTCCCCTGCAAAATAAAAAGGAAGTTCAGGATATTCTGGAAAAAGAAGGGGTAGACTTTATATTATTGATGAGTGAAAAAGAAAGACTGGATTTTGTCAACCAGCGCAGCGGCAAGGAACTGTTGAACGAGTTGATGGATCTGACCGCCCGCGTCCGGGGCTATGAAATAGTAATAGGAATTGGCTCCGATGAACGATTGAAGCTCATTGAAGGTGTTTTGGACGGGCAGTTTATCGGGGTGGAGATAGGTGCCTCCCCCATAACTGAAGACAAGTGGGTGGACCCGCAGGAAATTAGGAAAATTCTGCGCTCTATCAGAACTGCCCGCTAGTATGGAAAGTGAGGGGTAAGGGGTTTAATTTATTTCCTGCTACACCTTACTATTCAAGCCCATACTAACTCGCTTTTCATCGGTGCTTGTGGCCCCCGGCCATGGGGGATTAGTAAGAAAAGTCGTCGGTCGTCAGTCGTCAGGAGAACGGAGACGGAGGGCGGGAGACGGAAAGCGGAAGTCGGAGCATGGAAGACGGAACGACACAAAAGAACCGTCTCCTTGTGTTCAAGAAAAAAAGGAGGCAGATACTTGAAACGTATTGTTAGTGTCAGCCTGGGTTCATCGCGTCGCGATCACTCCTTTGAAACGGAATTTATGGGCGTGAAATTCCACATAGAGCGTATTGGAACTGACGGAGACTGGAATCGCGCCATCGATCTCATAAGGGAACTGGATGGCAAGGTGGATGCCTTTGGCATGGGGGGGATCGACCTTTATGTATACATAGCCGGCAAGCGTTATGTAATAAAAGACGCCCGCCGCTTAATGAATGAAGCCCGGAAAACCCCGATGCTGGACGGCAGCGGCTTGAAGAATACCCTGGAGCGCAAGTGTATCATGGATATCCAGCGGGACGGAATCATGGATCTTAAGGGGAAACGGGTCTTGATGGTCTGTGCCGTGGATCGCTTTGGCATGGCAGAAGCTTTTGAGGAAATCGGAGCGCGCCTGACCTTGGGCGATTTTATTTACACCGTAGGCGTGCCCATTCCTATGCATTCGCTGCGAACCTTGCGAATATTGGGAAGTGTCGCGGCTCCTTTTATTGTTAACATGCCCTTTGACAAGCTTTATCCCACCGGCAAGGAGCAGGATGTCATAATTCCCAAGCATTCAAAATATTATTATCTAGCTGATGTTTTGGCCGGCGACTTCCTTTATATCCGCCGCTACCTGCCGGAGAAACTCAACGGGCAGGTGATAATAACCAACACCACCACCCGTGAGGATATGCAGATGTTAAAAAAACGGGGCATCAGCAAAGTTATTACCACCACCCCGGACATGGGCGGGCGCTCTTTTGGCACCAATGTTATTGAGGCCATAATGGTTACCCTGATGGGGCGTCCTATCGATAAAATTACTCCGGCCGATTATTTTTCCATGCTGCAGGAGCTAAACCTGAAGCCAGGGGTGGTGAATCTGGAGGAATTCAGTGCTTGACCTGGATTTTGCCTTTTTTAATTTAAGAAAGCAGGACCGGAGGGGGCTAATCTACCGGAAATCCATATTGGACAGGCTGGCCCCCCTATTTTTTTCCCCCCGGGTGGAAAAACTGATTCATCTTGACGGTCTTAATTCTCAGGGCTGCAATATTTTGCTTCCCCTGGGGCCGGGCAACCTCCGGTTGCTGGATGCGGAAAAGCAGGAAAATATAAGCCAGCGCTCAACGGAGATATTGGAAGATTACCAGTTGCCGGCCATGGCCGTAGATCGCTTACACAAGGAACAGCTGCGCCTCCTTTTTCCCTCCCTCCCCCTGGTTTTTGGGGATAATTTCATCAAAGCCCTGGCCAGTGTTTTTATCCGGGAAATCCATTCCCGGCGAGGGATAAAAAAAGTGATTATTACCGGGGAAACCGAGTATTTTCCCGAATTTGTAGCGGAAACAGCTGCCCTGGGTATACCGGTATCCCTGCAAAGCACCCATCCTTCACGCTATGAGATTCTAGCCTATCACCTACTCTACGAAAAAGGGCAAGCGGTAAGCACCAGTTATCTGAAGCCGGAAAAATGGGAAAGGGGAGAACTGGTCTTGATGTTTGACCCGGATATGCGGCAGATGGCTATCAGTTCGCCCCGGGCTTTTTGTATCAAGTTCAACGATCAGGTAAAAGGTCTTTCCAGAGAAATGGAGAATCATTTGGCCGGCAATGGCATTGATCCTGTTTTGCATAACCTGGCCCCGATACTGGAGATATCTTTGCTGGCAAAAGCAGGATTTTTCGGTCCCAATGCCGAACAGGATAATGCCAGGGAGGAAGAAGGCCGGAAATTTCTGCTTCTGCAGGAATTGGGAAATCAGACCGGCTTATGGGAGCTCTTCCTTGACAAGGCAATATGAGCTCTTTATAATACCATAAAGGAAAAGCGGCCTTTATAATGCGAGCGAGCCCCGTCTCGCTTTTATAACGAGGTGAAATATGTCCCCCGCTTCTTTAAGCGGCCGGGTTCCTATTAACAGAACAGACGGCGGGTTCTAATCCCCGTCTCGTTGCAGCGCTGTGTTGAAACTGCTCTGCAGTTTCTTCCGATGCTTAAAATTTATTATGGATAGGAGCGAATTAAATGGCGGAGGAAAAAGAGGTAGTTCTCACCAAAGAAGGCCTGGAAAAACTGGAAAATGAACTGGAGCACCTCAAATCGGTGAAAAGAGAAGAGGTTGCAGAACGGATTAAACAGGCTATTGCCTTTGGAGATATAACGGAAAATTCAGAATATGAAGATGCCAAAAATGAGCAAGCCTTTATCGAAGGACGCATAATAAGCTTGGAAAAAACCTTGAAAAAAGCCCGTTTGATGGAAGATGAAGACATACGCACCGATGTGGTTTCCTTGGGGTCACGCATCACTCTAAAAGAGATGAAATCAGGGCGTGAAGTCACGGTCACCCTGGTATCTTCCGTTGAGTCCAAGCTCAAAGACGGCAAAATTTCAGATGAATCCCCGGTAGGCAAAGCTATTATGGGTAAGAAAGTTAAATCCACCGTATCGGTAGAAGCACCCGCCGGAACTATTAAATACAAGATTATAAAAGTAGAGAAGTAGTGGGAATGGTCGTCGGTCGTCGGTTGTCAGACGTCGGGGGACGGAAGACGGAAGACGGAAGACGGAAGACAGCAATCTCCCGCTTTTGCGGCCAAGTGTCTTTTAATACCATAGGGACGGTTCTGCTGATATGTTGCGAAGAAATAAAAGGTCTGAAACGCGGGTACTGCTTTCTAACCTTGATTCCAGCCCCTTTTGTTGCCCAGATGTTGCCCATGCGAAGCGTCTGCTCCGTAGGCACAACTGATGCTCCCTGTAGTCGCAATTAAGGACGCACCCTGCGGGCACAACTGATGCTCCCTGTAGTCGCAATTAAGGACGCTAGAGCGGTATATTTATTCAAGCCAGCGGCCAGGGGCACTTAATAAAAATATTTAGGAAGTGTTTTAATGTCAGAATCCGAATTAAATATTAGCGAGCTAAAGAAGGTACGGCTCGAGAAACTGGCTGAACTAAAGGAAATGGGAATTGAGCCCTTTGGTCGGAGATTTGAACGCGACTCCATGGCTCAGAATATAAAGGAAGCTTTCTCCGAACTGGAAGGGAAGACCATAGCCATTGCCGGAAGAATAATGTCCAAGCGAAGACATGGCAAGGCCGGTTTTGCTAATTTAGCCGATTTATCCGGCAGCATTCAGCTCTATTTTCGTCAGGATGATTTAGGCCCGGAGAAGTACGAACTATATAAAAAGCTGGATATAGGCGATATTCTAGGAATCCAAGGCGAAGTTTTTCGCACCCAGAAGGGAGAAATAAGCATCCATGTGAGGGATCTATACTACCTCTCCAAATCCCTTACCCCTCTGCCGGAAAAATGGCATGGTTTAAAGGATGTGGAACTCCGCTACCGCCAGCGTTATGTGGACTTAATCGTAAACCCCGAGGTTAAGGAAGTCTTCGTCAAGCGCAGCCGCATAATCAAGGAAATGAGGAACTACCTGGATGACAGGGGATTCCTGGAAGTAGAGACCCCTATGATGCAGCCCATACCCGGCGGCGCTACCGCCCGGCCTTTTATTACCCACCACAACGCTCTGGACATGGAGCTTTACTTACGCATAGCCCCGGAGCTCTATCTCAAGCGCCTGATTGTGGGCGGGCTGGAAAAGGTCTATGAAATTAATCGCAACTTCCGCAATGAAGGCATATCCACCCGGCATAACCCCGAGTTTACCATGCTGGAGATCTACCAGGCCTATGGGGATTATGAAGTGATGATGCAGCTTTGCGAGGATTTGATTTCCGCGGTGATGCTTAAGGTCAATGGCAGTATGCAAATAGATTTTGAAGGAGAGCAGCTTGATTTCACCCCCCCCTGGCGGCGCGTGACCATGCTGGATGCCATTAAGGAAGCCGCCGGACTGGATTTCTCCCTTATCAAGAGCGATGAAGATGCTTGCCAGGCAGCCTGGCAGTTGGGTCTGGAGGTCAAAGCCGGTGCTTCCCGGGGAGAGCTAATTAACGAAATTTTTGAGCAATTTGTTGAGGACAAGCTCATTCAACCCACCTTTGTCTACGGGCACCCGGTGGAAGTATCGCCCTTGGCCAAGAGAAACCTGGAAACCCCCGAATTTACTGACCGCTTTGAGCTCTTTATTATGCAGCGGGAAATAGCCAATGCCTTTTCCGAGTTGAACGACCCCATAGACCAGAAGGAACGCTTTATCAAGCAGGTAGAGAAGAGGGCTGGCGGTGATGCTGAGGCCCACATGATGGACGAAGATTACATAAACGCCCTGGAATATGGCATGCCTCCGGCAGGAGGAATGGGCATAGGAATAGACCGCCTGGTGATGCTGATGACCGGCTCACCCTCCATCAGAGATGTCATCCTTTTCCCCACCCTCCGCCCGCGCAGCAGTGAGGCGTAAGGGGTAAGCCAGAAAAGTCGTCGGTCGTCAGACATCAGGCGTCGGAGATTAGAAGGGGTTCTATTTAGCTACATCTTACTATTCCAGTGCCTACTAACTCACTTTTCATCGATGGTTGGGCGGCTACTTCAATAACTTAACAACTTAAGTGCCTGGCACCGTTAACTTGGATGTGAAAGAAGATTGTTATTCAATTCCTACGAGTTCATTTTCTTATTCCTGCCCCTCACTATTCTGGGGTATTTTTTTCTTAACCACCAGGGGTGGAAAGGTGCGGCCAAAGCCTGGCTGGTTGTGGCTTCACTCTTTTTCTACAGCTGGTGGAATGTGATTTACCTGCCCCTGATCCTCTTTTCCATGCTTTTTAACTACATCATCGGCTCTAGCCTGGCAAAACTCAGCAGCAGCCCGAATCCTACCCGGCGGCTTTTACTCATTGCTGGTATTAGCGGAGACCTGGTTCTTCTGGGCTATTTCAAATATGCCGACTTTTTTATCGGCAACATTAATTTGCTCTTTTCCACCCATTTTTCCCTCTTGCGCTTAACCCTGCCCCTGGCGATAAGTTTTTTTACCTTTCAGCAGATCGCCTACCTGGTAGACGCTTACCAGGCCAAGGCGCAGGAATATGACTGGCTGAACTATGCCCTCTTTGTCAGCTTTTTCCCTCATCTCATTGCCGGTCCCATTGTTCACCACCGGGAAATGATGCCCCAATTCGCTTCCCCGGAAAACAAGTCCTGGAATTATGAAAATGTCTCCCGTGGTCTTTTTCTCTTTTTCACCGGGCTGTTTAAAAAAGTCGTAATCGCCGATACCCTGGCCGGCTGGGCCAGCTTCGGCTTTGACCAGGCCAGCAGTTTAAGCCTCCTGGAAGCCTGGATGGTTTCCCTGTCCTATACCTTCCAGATCTACTTCGACTTCAGTGGCTATAGCGATATGGCTTTGGGTGCCGCCCTGATGTTCAATATCCGCCTGCCTATAAACTTCAACTCACCTTATAAAGCCCGGAATATCCAGGAATTCTGGCGCCGCTGGCACATGACCCTGAGCCGTTTCCTGCGCAACTATCTCTACATCCCCCTGGGGGGGAATCGCCACGGTGAAGCCAAACTCTACCGCAACCTCATAATTACCTTTTTACTCGGCGGCCTCTGGCATGGGGCTGCCTGGACCTTCGTTTTTTGGGGATTTTTGCACGGGCTGGCCCTGGTTATCCACCGCCTCTGGCAGAAGACCGGGCTACGGATGAACCAGGTTCTGGCCTGGCTCGTATGTTTTAACTTTGTCAACTTCAGCTGGGTGTTTTTCCGCGCACAAAGCTGGCCCGAGGCTCTGAAAGTCATAAAAGGCATGTTGGGTTTCAGCGGCATCGTACTACCAGCCGGACTAGCTGGAAAACTCGGTTTTCTTGCCCCCGCCGGGGTGCTTTTCGGGGAATTTACCCTGCAAAGCCCGGCCCGTGCCGCCCTGCTGCTGGCAGTTAGCCTGGCTCTGGTTCTATTTTGGCGCAATTCCATGGAATTAGAAAAGGACTTCACCCCGGGGCTGCGCCAGGCCGTTTGGGTGGGAGCCATGGCCCTGGTCGCCATATTAAGCCTTACCGGCATCAGCGAGTTCCTCTATTTTAATTTTTAAAAGTACTTAATGCTTAATTTTATTGATGATTAAGAAACCGGGTAAAATATTCACTGCTAATATGATTCTTGACTTCCTATTCTAACAACAGTTAAACTGTAATCACAGCCTAAATGTTTGGAGGTAATACCATGTCAACAGTTATTCAACAAGTGCAGAAGCGGATGCTGGTTAGCCTGGCCCAGGTAGCACGAAACTTAAATATACATGAAGGGGATCATGTATTGTTGGAAGAAAGGGATGGGGGCATCTTTATTTCCCCGGTGGGTTGGCATGAAAAGAACCAGGAATACTTCTGGAGCGAAGAGTGGCAAAATATGATGAAAAAGAGTGCTGAAGATCTTGCCCAGGGGAGAGTGCAGCGCTTCCAGGATATCAAATCGCTCATGGAAAAGCTGGGTGGGGAAGAGGATGATAATGCCTGAGATAATATTAACCGATACTTTTTTAGAAGGGTTCCGTAAATTATCCCCATCTGAACAGAAGCAAGCTCGTAAGGCCATCCGCTTCCTGAGCGAAAATCCTCGTCATCCTTCGCTGCAAGTGCATATTATTAAAGGGACAGATTTCTGGGAGGTATATGTAAATATGGATGTTAGGATGATTTACCTGCCGGAATCCAATGTGTATACTTTGATGGCTATAGGGCATCACGATATTCTTAAGAATTATTGAGGGCCTGCCAAGGGGACGGTTGTGCGCCAAAAAGGCGCATGTAAAGAAAGCATTGCTGAAAAGCGATCGCTTGAACAGTAAGATGTAGTAAGAGAATCAACCTGCACCCGGCACCCTGCTGGTACTCCTGGTGTTCCACCCTGCGGGTGTCACTATTAAGGTTGTGGTCATGGGGGGGAGTAAGAAAATAGGGTTAGATGTAGAAGGACGAAGTTGTCAACAACCCCGTCCCCCTGTCAGTCCCCCTGTCAGATTCTATCGGAGGATGTAGTTTCTAAATGATATCATATAAGAAATGGCTCTGGATGACCTTAAGCATAATACTGCTACCCTTGATAGCCATTGCCGGCTTCAATTTCTATATTGATCCCCTGTGGAACTTCGGGCACGCCCACCGCTACAACCGGATTCAGGCCTCTTTTGACGAGCGGCAGCAAAAGACCAACCGGGTAACATTTGGCTCTTTCGACTATGACACCCTGATTTTGGGCAGCAGCCGCACCACCTATATCAGCCAGTATGACTTTCCCGGCTGCAAGGCCTACAACTATTCGGTCAGCAATATGCTGCTGGATGAATACTATGACTATGTAGAATATGCCAAAGCCCGGAAGGGGCGGGAATTTGAACTTATCATCATCGGCCTCGACTTTTATGCCAGTAACCAGAGCATTAAGCGGGAATTCCACGAGCCCTCCTTCTATATGGAGCAGGCCAACGAGTTTGGCTACCGCTACAAGACCCTCTTGTCCCGGGATGTCCTGCGCTACTCCTGGCAGAATTTCCAGGCTTCCCGCCAGGGCCAGCCGCAGAATTTCGCTTACGACCGCCGCAATGTAAAGACCCTGAACCTGGTACCCACCAGTGAAAAGCAAAGCAAAATAGATGCCACGGTGGACAAATACCGCCGGGACATCTATGCTAATTATCACTATGTCGATGTGAAAGGGATTCTAAGCCATTTGAAGGAAAGCAACCCCCATACCCGCTTTATCGTCTTTACCACCCCTATCTCCCAGCCCCTTTATGAGTTAATGCTGGAAGAGGGGCTCTATCCCTATTACCAGCGCTGGCTTTCCGACTGTGTAGAGATTTTCGGCGAAGTCTACAATTTCATGGGCCCCAATTCCATTACCAGCGACCTTGACAACTACTATGACGCCAGCCATGTTTATCCCCATATCGGCACCCTCATGGCCCACCGGGTAATGAACAGCCCCGACCCTAAGATACCAAAAGACTTTGGGTACTTATTAAGAAATAACCCCAAAACGCCGTAGAATCCACTCCAGTATCCCTATCCCCAGCAGGGCCAGCAGGGCGAAAAACACCCCCACCAGGAGGCCTGCCAGAGTGCGGCTGGCGGAAATCGTCACTGCCGTAAAGACATGGCAGAAGCTGTTGACCATGGAGATACTGCCCATGACTACGCCGAAGCCCAGGAGTAGCAGAATCACTTCCTCCTTATAGCGGTGGTAGAGATAGATCAGGGCAAATAGCGAAGGATAGCCGATAATGATCTCCTTGAAACGCGGGCGAGCCAGGAACACGCTTTCCAGAATCTCGCGGAACCTTAATTCCAACGAAGAGACCGCGATTTGCGGGTTGTTCCCGCTCCTCCCCAAATAATAGTAGAGAGCCAGAGCGGCTACACCCAGGGTAAAAAGCACCAGGTAGTTAGGATTCATCCGCAAGAACCCCATAACTTTCTCCTTGAAACCCTCCTCCCCGGCAAAACAAGCAAAATAATTCACCACGAAGAGCAACAAGGGCATGATAAAGGCCAGTTTCACCCCGCTGAAAACCTTTACATTCATTATATAGCGGATATCGGCCAGGCTGCTGACTACTGTGAGCATCCCCAGGGCATTGACCCCCAGGATGACGGCCAGTCCCGCCAGAAGCTTGGGTGCCAAGGCCTGATCCCGGTGATCCCGCAGGTATATGAGCAGCAACAAGCTGGAAAGAGAGGGGTAGAGTATGGCCGCAGCCAGGGCATAGACTTTGGCCAGGTCCATTTCCACCACTAGGCTGCAGAGAAGACATCCCGCTATCCCCAGTCCCAGCAGCAAAATGATGAAGCGGCGATCCGGCCGGAACAGGTAGAAAAGGTAGAGTGTCCCAGCCAGCAACAGGCTCATAGACAGAACTAACTGCTGCCAGGGACCGGGTTGTTCACTGGAAAGATGCGGCAAGGGTTGGTCAATGGTAAAGCCTTTTTCCTGAATAGTAGCATGGAAGTGCTCGATTACTTCCAGGGTATTATTTATATTCTCCGAATAGCTTACTTTTCGGTCCTTAAATGGCGAAACATAAAGAATCCGTATCCCCCGGTCCACTACCGCCCGTACCCAGCGGTAATAGCGCTCATCCGTGGTCTGTACGAACTCATCGTTGGTTGTCGAATAAAGCCGGTTGATGGGATAGGAAGCAGCCACCATCAATTCATCCAGGCCCTTTTGCTCCACATATTGGAGTTGCACTGGAGTTTCGATAATCCCGATAATAAGTCCATATTTCTTGACCAAATCCTCCATGACCTCCAGCCGGTCCGGAGCCCCGCTGACCTCATTACCGAAGACCAGGTATTTTACCTCATATTTGCCAACCAGTTCTTCGTATTCCTGCAGGTAGGCATCATTGGAACCCATGCTGTTGTCCGGGCGCAGGACGATATTAAAGCCCCCGGCTTTCAGCCGGTCCAGCACCCTCTCGTCAAAGCCCAGGCGGGCATCGACTTCTACGAATTCATTGGCTGGTTTTTTGGGGTCTTTGGGCTTATCCAGGGGAAGCAGCTCCGCATTTATGATAAAATAGCTCTGCCCGCCTGCCTTAAAACTCAGTAATTCTTCAGGCTGAAAACGGCTGGCCAGCTGCTTTTGCAGAAATCTGATCGTATCGGGCCGGTCACTGCTCAGTACCAGCTTGTCCGGGCTTATTACCTGCTCCCCCACGGCCCGGCGCGCCGCCGCTTCCAGCTCCGGGGCATAGTTGCGGTTGAAAGCCATAAACTCGCCCCAGGGGGAAAGATAAATCTCCCCGCTGTAAGCCAGGTCGCGCAAAGAAGTCTCCTTGACTCCCACATGAGTGACTCCACTTTCCTTAAGCTGCTTTAGCACTTCATCGAGATCCATATCAGCCGCATCCGCTGTTTTCCAGAACTCCCGGTAGTCTATTACCGTAATAACCGCCCGGTTCTGACTCTCATTGGAAACCCGCAGCCACAAGCCGCCTCCCGCCAGCAGCAGGGTCAGCAGCAGGAAAAACCATCCGGCAACCAGCCATCTATTCCTCATCAACCTTACCTCCTTTAACACAAGGGGACTAACACAAGGGGACAGTCCCTTTGTGTCCCTTCTATCGTGGTGATATGCCTTTATTGGGAGGACACAAAAGAATCCCCCTGTGTCATTTCAAAAGCAAATCCTTCCGCAAGCCCATTACCCAGGCGGCTCCCAGGTAAGCCCCCGCACTGAGCAGCAAAGGCAGCAGGAAGGCATAGACCGGCCCTCCTGGGGAAAAGCATTTACCGGCATAAACTACTCCCAGCATCGCCCCCGCCGGAACGGAAAGCTTGCCGGCGAAGAGCAGGAACTCCCGGCCCACAAAGCTGCCTATTTCTTGTCGTACCATAAAACTCATTATAACACCATAAAGCAAGAGGCAAAACGAGGTAGACAGGCTTATCCCCGCTATCCCGGTTCGCCGGAACAAGAGAAAATCCAGCAAGAGGTTTATGAGCAGGCAGAGCAAACTCGCTCTCATGGGAATATGGAACTTCTTCAAGGCATAGAATACCCGGTTAAAAATCTCCTGGCAGGCATAACCCACGACCGCCAGGCTGTATAATAGAAAAGCCAGCGATGTCATGGCTGTGGATTTACTGGTAAAAGCCCCCCGCTCGTAGACCAGGGCGACAATTTCCCGGTTATAGGCTACAACCAGCAGGAGATAAGGGAGCAGGATGAAAATCAGTACTTTAAAAACCGCGGCCAGCATTCCCCGCATACGCTCATAATCCAATTGCAGGCAGTACTCGGACAGCCGCGGGAAAACTACGGTGGACATGGCCACGATAAAAATACTGGTAGCGGTGATAAAAAGATTGCTGCCAAAGGCCAGTGCGGCCGTAGTACCTTCAGAGAGGTGAGTGGCGAAGGAGCGGTCAATTATTAAACAAAGCTGTAAAAGAGAGTTCCCCAGCAATATAGGAAGCAAATTCTTATACAGATTGATTATTTTCTCATTTTTGAATTCGATTTTTCCTAAAAAGCGATATTTTTCCTTAACCAGCACCGGAATCTGGATAAGAAACTGCAGGAACCAGCCCGCCGTGGTCACATAGCCCAGTATGGTGATGTCCGCTCCTCGCAGCAGAAGAGCCCCGATTATCAGAAGATTAAAAGGAATGCTGATAACCGCTGAGAGCATGAAATAGCCGTGAACCTGCAAGACTCCAGTTGTCAGGTAGGTCAGGCTGACAAAGAGCAGGGTAGGCATCATAATACGGGTCAAAAGGGTAGCGATTCCGGTCACTTCCCCACTCAGGCCAGGGGCAATCAGCTGCGTTAGCGCCGGTGCAAAAATGATGCCCAGAAGCGCAATCAAACTGCCCCAAATGGTGATTTGCGCATAGAGACTGGCTATGTAACGGTTGCGTTCCTCGCGGCTGCGGCTTTTCACGAAATAAGTCAAATCCGGAATATTGACTGACGATAAGGCCATACCGATGCTGGAAAAGAGCAAGCTGGGAAAACTGAAAATCACCTGAAAGGCATCGGTCAATATAGTGGTGCCAAAAACCGAGGCAAAGACAATATCCCGGGCGAAGCCCAGCAGCTTGGAAAAAAATATTAATATCGAAACCCCGATAAAGTTTTTACCCGTTTTATTTTTCATAATTCTCCTCGAATATCAAGTATATGGGCGATACAAGGGGACAGTTCTTCTGTGTCGTGTGTCTATCCCCCGGGGACAGGACACAGGGGGACTGTCCCCCTGTGTCCTGCACATTCATCGGAGTAATGAGAGGGCCAGGCGAGCATTCTCTACCGACTTTTCCCGCATTTCTCCGGCTCTCTTCCTTATCTGCTCTCTCCATTCATCATCTTCCAGCACCCGCTCTATCTCGGCTTTCATCCCCTCATAAGCCAGCGGTAGAGGCTTCATCGCAAAAAGTTTCAGAAAAGCCTCGACTTTTGGATCATAGGAAATCCCAACAAAGGGCACCCCCTGGCTGGCCGCAAAAATCAAGGCATGCAGGCGCATGCCGATCATTATATCCAGGTGGGCAATCAAGGCCAAATGCTCCCTGGCGCCCAGATGCCTTTCCAGCAACCAAGCATCATTTTTCATCAGGTTCATTACTTTCCGTGCAGCAGGAATATCTTCAGGATAAGCCATGGGGATAAACAGGATTCGGCAGCCCCTCTCCGCCACCTCGTCCAGAACCCGAGCGAGAGCCTCCTGGTATCCCTCCAAAGCCAACCACTGGCGCACCGCCACTCCTATCAGGACCTGGCCCCGTAAGCCCATTTCCTGCAAAAGGTTATCCATATCTTCCCGTTCGCCCGGCTCCGGTTGCAGGGAAAAGACCGGGTCAGAGGTAATTATCATAGGCGGGCGGCTAACTCCCAGCCTTTCCAGGTAGACAGCGGAATCATAATCCCGCAGGGTAATTAGGTCTACCCGGTTGCCCACCAGGCGCATCAAGAATTTACTTAAAGAACGATTGATAGGGCCTACCCCCTGGGCATAAAAAATTACCGGTTTACCCAGGAATTTGGCCAGGGCCACCACGCTTATATAATAAGGAAGGGAGCGGGCACTGGTTATATCCTGGAAAATACTGCCGCCCCCGCTGATCAAAAGGTCGGCCCGGAAAAGCTCACGCAGGAGCTGCCCGGGGTGCAAATAATATACCGCCCGGATGCCGTGCAGGGATGAAGTTCTCCGGGGATGACCGGAAAAGACCACGAAGTCCGCAGCTGGCTCCAGTTTCTTTATGGTTGAGGTGATAGCCGAAAGCAAGGCCTCATCCCCGGCATTGTCAAAACCGTAATATCCCGACAGGGCGATTCTCATAAGTCACTCCCAAATCTATTAATCTAGTCCATTATAGATTTATTGCTGGTCGGTGGCAAGATAATGACGACAATGGCCTGGTGAAAGTTTTAGCGTCTGCCAGCGTATAGCTTCACAGAAGTCAAAAAAAAACGAAAAAACAAGCATTACGACAGCTTTCAACATCGATTTCCCCTGAACTTCCCATATAGACAAGCCTGGGGAGCGGTGTTAGAATGAACCTAGTGTTGAAGATGGGGGTTTGTAATATAATGTCGGCACCCGTGTATATCATTGTGCTGTTGTCAGCTTTTTTTATAGCTTATCTATCCATGCCAGGAGTTATTAAAATCGCCTACAGAATTGGAGCCATTGACCAACCGGATCAGCGAAAGGTTCACAGCGCTAAGATGCCCCGACTGGGCGGAATGTCGATTTTTCTGGCTTTTATTTTTTCCATGATTATTTTGCAGAAGTATTCCGGTCCCTACCTGGGTATTATTCTGGGTGCCAGTATAGTTTTCCTGGTAGGGCTGTTGGATGATATATTTCAGCTCTCTGCTGGTGTAAAGCTCTTGGGGCAGTCCCTGGCCGCAGCCGTGGCCATATATTTTGGCGTAATGGTACACTTTGTGACCAATCCCTTTGACGGCTTGATGGCCCTGGGTTATTTCAGTATTCCCCTGACCTTTTTATGGATAGTTGGCATCAGCAATGCCATAAACCTCATAGACGGTTTGGACGGGCTGGCTGCCGGGGTCTCCGCCATAGCCGCCGTTACCATGGGTGTAGTTTCCCTGTTGCAAGGGCAAGTGGAAGTAGCTCTGGTGGCTTTCCTCCTGCTGGCCTCTATCTTGGGCTTCCTCCCCTATAACTTTAACCCGGCCCGAACCTTTATGGGTGATTGCGGTTCCAATCTTTTGGGCTTCATACTGGGCTGCCTGGCTATTCTGGGTACCGCCAAGAGCGCCACCCTGATATCCCTTTTGTTGCCCATTGTTATCCTGGGCATCCCCATATTTGACACCTTTTTTGCCATAATTCGCCGTATAAATAAGCGGACTCCCATTTTCAAGCCCGACAAGGATCACTTGCATCACTGCCTGCTGGCCATGGGTATGAGCCACCGCAACTGCGTACTCGTAATCTATGGTATTAGCGGCTTTTTCGGCCTGGTGGCTATTACCTTTAGTTTTATAACCAGCCCCAAAGCCAGCCTCTTGCTCGGATTGCTTCTCATACTTGTGGTATTGGGAGCGAGTAAGATTGGGATGTTCAGCGGAAGCAGTGCCCGGATGGCGCGGCAGGTCATAGAGCCCAATCCCAGTGCCAAAATAAGCGAGCATATTTGATAAATCTGGCAAAGTGGAATCAAAAACGACAAAATTGGCGTCTAAGATATAAAGAGGCGAAAAATGTCCCCCGTTTCTTTAGGCGGTCGGGTTCAACAAAATAGGCGGCGGGTTCTAATCCCCCTGCCTCGTTGCAACGCTGTGTTGAAACTGCAGCGCAGTTTCTTCCAATGCTTAAAGGGAGAAGGTACCGATGGCCAAAACGAAATCCTATCTAAAATATATTTTCATAGCCGGACTTATCTTTGGCGTTTTTTTTGGCATTGGCTCCGGTCTGAGCCATATACTTTATGCTGACCGGGATTCCGATCCAGCAGTGGAAGAGGAAGAAACGGCAGATAAGCCCAAAGACGGAAAAAGAACTAAAATACTGGTCCTGGGGGTAGATGCCCGCCCTGGGGAAACGAACTCCCGTTCCGACACTATGATACTGGTAACCATTGACCCCCGGTTGGACAAGGCGGCCATCGTTTCCATTCCTCGCGATACCAGGGTTCAGCTTAAGGGCGGAGCGGTGGACAAAATCTGTGCTGTCAATTACCTGGGGGGGCCCAAGTATGCGGTTGAAGTTGTGGAAAAACTGATGGATACCAAAATAGATTATTATGTGGAAATGAACTTCAAAGGCTTCAAGGAGATAGTAGATACCCTGGGCGGAGTTACTATCAATGTACCCCAGCGCATGTACAAACCCACTGAGGATATTGACCTCTACCCGGGCACTCAGAAGCTTAACGGCAGGCAGGCTCTGGCTTTTGTCCGCTACCGCGATTATGTTATGGGTGATATACAAAGGACGGCAGCCCAGCAGGAATTCCTCAAAGCCCTGGCTGATGAGATATTAAAACCCAAAACCCTGACCAAGCTTCCTACTCTGGTACGGCAGTTGGATAAACACATGGATACCGATCTTAAGAAAAGCGATATGCTGCGCCTGGCCAGTTGGGCTCCCGGCTTTAGCACCGATTCTATTGTAACCCAGACGCTTCCCGGTTATTTCTATGATGAATGTGACGAATACGGCAACCTCATCTGCAGTTATTGGATTGCCGATAAGAAGAACCTTGCCGGCCTGCTGGACAATATGCTGGCCGGGGAAACCGTAGCTGTGATTCAGAGCTCTACTAACAGCCAGAAAAAGGCGATAGCTACTAAAAACGATAATAACAACGATGAAAAAGAACATAACGACGGCATATACAGCAATAGGGATATAGAGAGGTCGAAACTGCCCAGTCCCGGCCATGCGGGAAGCTGGAACCCGGCCCCATCTAATAATAAACCTGAGACTTCCAATCCCAGCCTGGATCCTACCGGACCGGCCGGCTATATTTAAGACGGAAGGCGGAAAGCGGAGGATGGAAGGCGGAGGGCGGAAGGGTCGACGCAAGAGATAAGAACAGCAGGCAAGAGAACCGTCCCCAGGCCTGCTTAGTGAGGTACATATTATGAAAAAAGCTCTACATATTTTTAACTATACCGTATTATTCAGCATATTTTTCAGCCTGATTCTCATCCTGGCCTGGGCCCAGTCGTCCCCGGCCGCTACTGCGGTTATCAAGGGTAGTGTGGTCAATATACGCCAGGGTCCCGGTACCGGCCACGAAATAGCCGGCACCCTCTACCAGAACACGGAGGTAGCAATCCTGGAGAGCAAGGACGGCTGGAAGAAAATCCAGCACGGTAGCCTGAACGGCTGGGTAGCTGAGTCCCTCCTACAGGTAAAAAAAGAAGAAATACGGCTGCAGGTAACTGCTGACAAGGCCAACCTCAGGTCCGGCCCCTCCACCAGCTCTTCCCAGGTCGGGCAATTGCGCAAAGGGGACAGCCTTATATTGCTGGATGTAGAGGGAGAATGGTATAAAGTCCAGGTTCCCGGCGGCAGCAGTGCTTACATAGCTTCCTTCCTGGTAAGCAAAGCGGCAGCTGCTACGAACAGCTCCACCACCCCGGCAGCCGGTGGCGGTCAAGGAACAACTGCCGTCATTCCGGCCAATTCTTCGAGTAATCCCAGCGTTACCCGGCAGGTTGAGGTCATTTCCGGCCCCATAAATATTCGCAGTGGTCCGGGTGAAAGCTATCCGAAACTCGGCAGCATTGATGAAAAAACCGTCTATCCCGTTATAAGTAAAGAAGGGGAATGGTATAAGATTCGTCTCGCCAATGGCAGCGATGCCTATGTAGCCGGCTGGCTGGTAAAGGAAAGCAGCGTCGCCTCCAGCACGGTAATTCCGCCCGCCGCTGCCAGCGGCAGCAGCGCCGCCACCGGCGGTACAGCGGCTGGCAGCACTGCTCCCCGGGTCTTCCTGGATGGGCAGGCCTTAAGTTTTGAAGTACCTCCCATTATTGAAAACGATCGTACCCTGGTGCCACTGCGCGCCATTTTTGAGGCACTGGGCGCTACGGTGGATTGGGATAATGCCACCCGCACCGTCACTTCGCGCAAAGGAAGTACCACGGTAGTACTGGTTATAGGTTCCCTTAACCCCACTGTCAACGGGCAGGTCCGGCAGTTGGATGTACCCGCCAAGATAGTAGCTGACCGCACCCTGGCCCCCCTGCGCTTTGTAGGTGAAGCCTTTGGCAGCACCGTAGACTGGGAGGGGAGTACCCGCACTATAAATATCACGAGACCTCCGGCCCCCAGTACTCCCTCTGCCGGCAGCGGCAAGAAGGCGGTAGCCGTAACCGTCAATAAAGAAATTATAAACCTGCGCAGCGGTCCCTCCACCGGCCACGCTCAGCTTGACCAGGCCCGTTCCGGAGAGAGGATGCAGGTTCTGGCCGCCCAGGACGGCTGGTACCAGGTCAGCCGCGGAGGAAAAATAGCCTGGGTATCAGGCGAGGTAGTAGATGTGGCCTGGCAGGAAAATGAACCCGAAGCTGTACCGGTGACCACTTCCCCGGGCACTCCCGGTAATCCTCCGAGCGAACTGCCCCCGCCCGCATCACCGGAGAACATCCGCATATTATCCAGCAAAGACGAAACCGGGCTGAAGATAATCATTGGTTCGGGAGTGGAGCTAAAAGGGCGCCTGGAGGAAAGCGGCAATAACTTGCGCTACTATTTTACCGGTCGTTCCATTGAGGGCAACACCATTATCCGTGAGAATATCGCCGGTGAGATACTGGAGGTTAAAGCTGAACAACAGGGTGAAGATGCTGTTATTTATATCAGTATACCGGCTAATCTGAAATACCGCAGCGCCAGTGAAGAAGGCGGCAAGAAAGAAACCATAACCATAAACAACTTTATTACCGGTATAGAGAGGAAGACCTTTGGCAGCAAAGGCGAAAGGATAATCTTAAAGACCGTCTTGCCCCTGGACTATAGCTCCGAACAGCAGGGAACCCAGATGAAGATAAAACTGCCCTTCCTGCTGAAAGGCAGCGCCCCATCCGAATACAACTTCGACAGTCAGTTGATACAAGGCCTGCAATTAAGCGAAAGTGAAGTAAACGGGACTCAGGGTATGCTTCTGGCCATTGAAACTAAAAACCCGGCCAAATTCGCCTTCGGTAAGAGTGCTGAAGGCAACCAGCTCCATATCCTCTTCGTGGAACAGAGCGATGTACAGCAGCTTGGTTCCGCTATAGTCATTGACCCCGGACATGGCGGCAAAGAAACCGGGACCATCGGTAGTTGGTTAAAGGAGAAAGAGCCCAACCTGGATATCAGTTTGAAAGTAGCCGCCCTCTTGCGCCAGCGGGGGATGGAAGTAGTTCTCACCCGGGATGACGATTCCTATGTTTCTCTGGAGGAGAGGGCCGATATCGCCAACCTCTATAATGCCCGGCTCTTCGTCTCTATCCATAATAACGCCAGCCTGAATAATCCGGCGGCCCAGGGAAGCGAGACCCATTATTACGCACCCTTGGACAACCCCGAGCTCTTTATGCAGAGTGCGGAACGATGCCGCCTGGCCACCTGCATCCAGGAACAAGTAGTAAGCAAGCTCCGCCGCATGGACCGGGGGGTAAAAACCGGGCCAAGCTCCAATTTTTCTGTACTAAGGAATACCCACATGCCCTCAGCCCTGGTCGAAGTAGTTTTCCTCAGCTATTACGAAGAGGAACAACTCCTGCAGCAGGACTACTTCCGCACCCTGGCCGCTGAAGCCATAGCCGATGGCATCACCCAGTACTGCGGCGGAAGTGCGGAGATAAAATTGTAACGAGGCGAAGAAAACCCCTCACTTTTCTTTCAAAACTACAGGGATTTCGACGACAATCAAAAATTTTCGACTTTTTTTAAAGCTCAACTATCAGTTTGAAAACCGATGGTTGAGCTTTTTAAATAATTTTGCTTGAATCCTTAAAACTTTTTTGTCTGGGATATTTATATTCCCCTTGCTAATATCCTTGACCTTGGAAAAAATCTGCAGGAAATGCAGGAAAAAAGCAAATAATATGGAATAGCTAATATGATATGCTAAATGGTGTAAAAATAACGCGAAATAAACTCTAAGCTAATCGTATTGGCTATCGCTTAACAACTGGAGAAACAATGGCTAAAAAGAAAAAACAGCAGCAAAAGAATATAAAAGGGAATTCTATTAAGGATACTCTACGGGAACAGTCCCCCACAAGGGGCCTATCCCCATCGCTCAAACTTCCCCGGGTCGAAGCCTGGTACTACACCCTGGTCTTTATTGCCGTAGGCTTTCTTATATTTTATCCTCCTTATTTCCGCGGCCTCTTCTTTAGTGAGGATATGTTTCTCTACCATACTTTCACCGGATTGGTCTTCATCCTGCTTTGGATAGAGAAAATAAAGCGCAGGGAATTCAGCTTCATCGAAACCCCTCTGGATTGGGCCATCCTGGCTTATGCCGGAGCCTATCTCCTCTCCCTCATTGGAGCCGTACATATTGGGGAAGCTTTTTATGGCTTTCTTAAGGCCTTGAACTACTTTATGGTTTACTGGATGGTCAGCCAGGTCGTGCATGACTACCGCCGTTATGAAGATATTCTGCGAGTTATCCTGGCTTCCGGAGTAGGGGTAGCGCTTATCGGCATCCTGGCTGCAGTGGGAATTTCGGATTATCCCTCAGCTTTTGACCCCAATACCATTAGGATTCTTTCTACCTTGCAGTATCCTAATACCACCGCCGCCTACCTGGCGGTTATTAGCCTGCTCGGGGTCACCCTGTGGATTAGAGAAAAGAACCCATTATTGAAGCTGATTTACGGTAGCTGCATTTATCTCCTCCTTCTGGTAGTCCTGGCTGCTTTCTCCAAAGGGGCCTGGGTTATCCTGCTTGTGGGAGCCGCTCTCCTCCTTATTGGCATGCCCGGGCTTTACCGGCTGAAATCCCTTTATATACTGGGGTTAGCCGGAGTGGCGGCTCTGGCAACATACGGCAAGTTTATGGCCGCCCTGCCGGTAGTGACCCAACAGGAACCCGCTGTAGCCCTGCAGAAACTCCTGCTGGGTTTCATAATAGTACTGGCTGGTCAGGCGGTCTGGGACCTGGGGATATTGTTGCAGCGGAAGTGGGGAGGACGGGCCCTGGCTGCTTATGCAGCATCCCTGCTTGTTATGCTGATGTTGCTGGTGATCCGCTTGCCCGAGATACCACAGTTAGCCCAACAAATACTACCCGAAAACCTGATGACCAGAGTCTCAGAGCTCAAGGACACCACCGGTACCAGCTACTCTTCCCGCATGGATTATGCCCATTGGGGATTGGCGATAGTGAAGGATTATCCTGTCGTTGGTGCCGGAGCCGGGGGCTGGAATGCCCTCTACCATCAATATCAAGATTACCTGGCCTGGACTACTGAAACCCATAATCATTTTGTACAGGTCTGGGTGGAAGCAGGGACCATAGGCTTCATAGCCTTTATCTCCATATGGATTGGTCTCTTCCTGGCTTTGTGGAAAATATACAGAGGAAAACGGGAGCGGGGACAGGCCGCCGGTGATAGCTGGATTCTTAATTGGGGAACCGCTACGGCTGCTCTGGCCTTTGGTCTCCATGCCGCCATGGATTTTGATCTTTCCCTGGGGGCTATGGCCATATTGTTGTGGACCCTTTTTGCCCTGCTTAATGCCGGCAGCAGGCTGGAAGCGAGGACGGAAGGAAAGAGACTTCTGCAACTCAAGCCGGCCGTGAATATCAGCCTGGCCGCAATCCTGGCGCTGGTAATTATTATCACCGGCAGCAGTTTTAGCCTGGCCCACAGTTCAGCCCGCGAAGGAGACGGATTGCTGCAGGAGATCACTCGAGAACAGCAATTGCAAGAGGAAGAAAAGGAAACTAAAATTCTCAGAGCCCGGAGTTTATACCAAAAAGCCACCCAGTTTGACCCATTAAATGCCAACCACCATGCAGGCCTGGCCCAGGCCTGCGCCCTGCAGTTTATCCAAGCGGCCCAGTCGAAGAACCCAATGGCCCGGGAGTATTTTGAGCTAACCCGGCAGGAGATAAAAAAGGCCGGAGAACTTAGCCCCTATAGTATTAAGCTGCGCAATACCCTGGCCAATCTATGCATTGGACTCAATGACTTGGAAGGAGCGATAGAAGAGGCCCAGTGGGCGATACGATGCAACCCCAACGACATCAATGCTTATGAAGGGGTAATACAACTGGCCTTAAAGGCGGTTGAACTCCATCTTAATAATAAGCAGGCAGAGAAAGCCGCATTTTATGCAGAGAGTATTGTGGAGCAAAACCGGGAATTGCAAATCAAGAAAGAAGCCATCGACCCGGTAAAGGCGGCTTATCCATACTGGTCAGGCCAGCCTCTGAAATTAAGCCCTGCCGCCCAGCTTAGCTTGGGCAAGGCGTACTACCTGCTGGGTCAGTACCCGGAAGCTCGGGCAACGATAGAACCCCTGCTGCCAATGGTTCAGGACGGGTCATTGCAGTCCCCGGAAACTCCAGCCTGGCACCTGGCCGCCCTCTACCGCAGCGGTGAGCAAGAACAGGCCGAAGCTTTGGCCCTGGGACTGCATTCAAGCAATCCCCAGTTGTCCGCCCTCTACCGCAGCTTGCTGCAATTGCAGGCATTGCCGGCAAAGAGTGAAGCGGGAAAATAGAGCAGGAGAACCATTGCCGGCAAAGAGTGAAGCAGGAAAGTCGAACCGCTGCACTGGCACGAAGGAGAAATATATGACTTATTGGCTTCGTTTAATTCTAATGTTATTATTCGACAGCTGTCTGATAAACATCTCTATCGGGTTTTCTCTATGGCTGCGCTTCGAAGGTGAAGGGGGAATCCCCGCCAATTACCTGGAGGCGTTTTTCACCCTGATCCCCTGGTATACCTTTATCACCCTGGGAGCTCTGTACGCTATGCGCCTCTATCACCGTATGTGGAAGTATGCCAGCATTGGCGAATTGTTTGGGATAGTAAAGGCAGTCACTACCAGCACCGCTATCGTAATTATACTGATATACACCATACCCCTGTCCTACCTGCCCCGCAGCGTATACATAATGTCCTGGGTTTTCATGATTATATTCATTGGCGGCTCCCGCTTGAGCTGGCGCCTGCTGCGGGATCTCATTATTAAGGAATCCAATAAAAAAGCTAAAAGAACCTTGATTATCGGGGCTGGCGATGCCGGGGCCATGGTGGCCCGGGAACTTAATAACAATCAGTCCTTAAACCTGCTTCCGGTAGGTTTTGTAGATGACAGTCCCCTGAAGCAGAAACTCAGTATTTTTGGCATTCCGGTGCTCGGAAGCCGGGAGCAGATTCCTTTTCTCACCGCCAGCCACGGAATAGAAGAAATTATTATTGCCATGCCTTCGGCAGAAGGTAGGACCATAAGGGAAATAGTAAATATTTGCCAGGCGACCGGAGTCCGGCTGCGGATATTTGAAGGAACCGACGACCTGCTACACAGCCGTAGTAAGATTCGCGATGTCCAACTGGAAGACTTGCTGCGACGCGAGCCGGTTAAAATTGATCTGGAGGAGATTGCCGCTTACCTGCAGGGTAAAACGGTACTGATCAGCGGAGCGGGCGGCTCCATCGGCTCCGAACTCTGCCGGCAGGTCTGCCGGCACCGGCCCCAACGCTTGATACTTTTGGAATGCAGTGAGAACAACCTTTTCGATATAGACAATGAACTGCGGGAATCCTTTCCCGAACAGGCTCTGGAAGCAGAGCTTGCTGATGTCCGCAACCGGGAAAAACTCCAGGCCGTTTTCGAAAAGTATTTTCCCCAGGTTATATTCCATGCCGCTGCTTTCAAGCATGTTCCCATGATGGAAATGCACCCGGAAGAAGCCTTGAACAATAATGTCCTGGGTACCAGGAACATAGCGGAAATGGCCGACAAATATGGAAGCGAGACTTTTATACTGATATCCACCGACAAAGCGGTCAATCCTACCAATGTCATGGGGGCCAGCAAGCGTATAGCCGAGTTGATTGTGAAGGATATAAACCGCAGCAGCCAGACCCGCTTTGCTGCTGTACGCTTCGGTAATGTGTTGGGCAGTCGCGGCAGCGTAGTCCCCATTTTTCTAAAGCAGATTCAAAAAGGGGGGCCGCTTACCGTAACCCACCCTGATATGACCCGCTACTTTATGACCATACCCGAAGCAGTAGAGCTGGTTATTCAAGCCGGAGCCATTGCCCGGGGGGGAGAGATCTTTGTGCTCGATATGGGAGAACCGGTAAAGATAGCGGACCTGGCCAACGACTTAATCAGGTTGTCAGGCTATGACCCGGAACTAGACATTGAAATTAAATACACCGGCATAAGGCCGGGAGAGAAGCTTTACGAAGAACTCTTTTCCGGCTATGAAGAAATGGCTGCCACCCGGCACCAGCGCATCTTCATTTCCACCAAAGAACTGGATGAGCGTTACAACGGGATAAAAAACAATATTGCTGCCTGGATAAATAATCTATCCCCCGAGAGAAACGAGATAATACGGTTCATCCAGGAACTCATCCCGGAATACTGCGGGAGCGAAGCAAATGAAGAACCTATTCCCCGGGGAGAAGTAATTTATTTAGAAAAAAGAGTCAACCGGATAAAAAAAAGCAGCGGGATTAAATAGTGGAGCAGTGGAATCCCTCGTATTTTCATAAAAATGATATTACTCCCAGGCTGGCACCGGTAACCAGGAGACCAGCAATCAAAACTCCCCCAACGATGGCCAATAAGGAAGGCCAAAACTTCAGACTAAGAAAACTTGCAGCCAGGGCCCCGGTCCATGCTCCGGTTCCGGGGAGGGGGATAGCAACAAATATCATCAGGCCTAACCAACCCCATCGTTGTATCTTTTCATTAAGCAGTCCGGCCCCTTTCTTACCCTTACGGTCTATCCAGTTATGTAGTCGGGGTATTTTTTTTATTTCATTAAGCAACCACCTTATCCCCAGTAAGATAAAGGGGATAGGCAGAATATTACCTATTAACGAAAGCAAGAACACTTCGGCTGGAGGTATCCCCAGAGCCAGTCCCAGGGGTATGGCTCCGCGCAATTCTACTACCGGAGTCATGGCCGCTATTATTACCATAAATATACTATGTTCCAATTGATGTTCTCCTTTTAACTTAATCCTTTACGCACACTGCTTCATTGGCTTGTATAAATATACCGCTCACCCCCTTTCGCCTATCGCTTTCGCAGGGTGCTGCATCCATGCTTCGCCAACGCTCGCTTTGTATATTTATGCAACCCTTATGCAACAAAAGGGTTTTTTGCAGTGGAGTCTCACTTTTACAACATAAATATTCGCCTTGCTGCCGCTGCTATCCTCTTTAATAAGCAGGTGAAAAATGTCTTATTATCGGTTTTGCCACAGCAAATAGTAAATAAAGGTAAAAACCGGAGGAGGAGTAGTGTAAGAAAATAGCGAAACATAGTGTATATATATAATGTTGGCGTAGCCCAAAGCTATTGATACAAGCATATTGAGAAGAAAGAACAGAAAATCTAAGCAAATTGCTTTTGCTTAGATGCATAAGCATTAGTTGACTCAGAAGCCATGTAAAAACTGTTCCATGCAAAACTTGAACTGATCTTATTACGGCTTAACCAGGGATTTAGCAAGAAAAGTGAGGAGTAAGGCTACGGTGTCAAAAGGACCGCCCCCTTACACCCCAAAAATTTTGAGGTAGTGAAAGTATGATTCTACTGCGAACAGTACATTTATACCAGCAAAATAAGCAAAAAAAGCCAGGCAGATCTTTAAAAAATAAGACAATAGCTCTTATGCTCCTATTCCTACTATTATTTCCGGGACCAGCTCTGGCTGGGCCGGATGAAGCGAGCAGCGAGACAGAGCTTCTTAATGATCGTACGGCAGACATAATAGCGTCAAATATTCTGCTTGCTCCAGGGCTTTTAACCCCCTCCGGCTTAAGCGGAAAGGGACAAATAATCGGTATTGCTGACAGCGGCTTGGATAAAGGCAGCATTTCCGACCTTCACCCTGACCTGCAGAGTGAAGCAGGGAAAATGCCCCGAGTGGCAATGTTAAAATCCTATGCCGGCAGAAGTTTGCCTGATGATCCTATAGGGCATGGAACTCACATGGCGGCTACCATAGCCGGGAGTGGTAATGCCTCCGCGGGAAAATACCGCGGGATTGCCCCCGGGGCCAGCTTGTATTTCCAGGCTCTCCTGGATCAGGCCGGCCAGCTAAAATTGCCCGAGCAGATAGGAGACCTTTTCCGCCCAGCTTATGAGGCCGGCGTAAAGATTCATGTAAATGGATGGGGAGTGGGGAGCAATACATACTCTGGCCGTAGTGCCCAGATTGATCAGTTCGTCTATCGTTTTCCGGATTTCCTTCCCGTTTTTGGAGCTGGAAATAACGGGCCGGGGAAAGCCAGTCTAACTGCCGAGGCCAATAGCAAGAATGCCCTTACCATCGGATGCAGTCAGCTACCCCGACCTGTCTTTGGTCCGGAAGCTCGTTATGCTGAGCAGATCGCTGCTTCATCCAGTCGAGGGCCAGCGGCGGATGCTCGCATCAAGCCTGAGCTCCTGGCTCCAGGTTCGGCGGTTGTTTCCGCCTGCTCCCGCCTGCTGGAAAGCAATTATGCTCCCAACCCAAATTATACCCTGATGGGGGGGAGCAGCATGGCCGCAGCCGTTGCCGGCGGTGCCCTGGCACTCTTGAGCGAATACCTGGAGTTAGAGCGGCAAATGAGCCGGCCTTCATCTGCTTTAATGAAGGCTTTACTAATAAACGGAGCGCGTACCCCAGGGGGATTTCCTTCTAACGAAGAGGGCTTTGGAATCCTGGATTTAGCTGGAACTGTGCTGGCTTTGCAGGAAGGCAGTTTTCAAATTATAGATAATGATAATGGAATACATAACGGAGAGAGCGTAAAATACCAGGCCCGTTTGACCGAGGGGGGGAGAGACTTCAAGGTTACTCTGGCCTGGGCGGACCCCCCGGCAGCACCTGCTTCAAAGCAGACCCTGGTCAACAATCTTGATCTAATTATAGAGGATCCTCAGGGCCGAATTTTTTATGGAAATGATTTTCAGGGACAGGGTCAAGCAGATACAGCCAATAATGTCGAACAGATTCATATTAAAGATGCAGTCCCCGGTGAATATAAAATAACTGTGCGCGGCACCCGCCTGGATCGCTCCCAGAAATTTGCCCTGGTGTATGGGCAGGCATTGGAACATGATATTATCCGCAAACAGCAAGGGCAGATATTAAAACTATCACAAGGGGAGCAAAAAGATACTTCCGGACTACAGCTTTTTAAGCTCTCCAATGGTAGGATGCAGGAGCAAACGGCAGAAATTCCGGAGGGGAGCGACTACTACTCTATAGGCCAGAAGATCTATATTGTTAGCCGCAGCTGGTTGGCTCGTGGAGTTCAAGTTTTGTCAGAAGGTTTAGGCTATACGGAGAAATTGCTTTTAGAAATGAACAAGCAGCTTCGTGAAGGCGGTTTCTTTATTGATCCCAGCCTTACAGGCGAAGGCAGGATTCTTCTCAATAAAATTCCGGTAAATGACAGCACAACAGTACCTCCCGGTTCCGAGGTAAATGCTCTGATTAATCCCAGCCAACAAACTATCTGGCAGCTTAAGGCGGCTTATGAGGAGGTTGATGGTTTCATTGAAACATTAAATCCTGAACAGCGGGAACTTAAGCTTTTGCATGATGAGCGAAACTATCGTATAGCAGAGCATGTAGTTATCTCCTACCTGGATAGATTTTTGGACTGCGACCCGGTAGATGCTCCCTACGGTACCGAACAGGTGGCGCGATTGGAAAACCTGGCTCCCGGCCTGAAAGTAACGCTTACGCTATCCCCCAGCAACCAGGAGATACAATACATAAAGGTAGAAAGAGATTTGGCTTTAGGACAGGTAGCAGAGGTAGACGCCAAAGAGGGAGAAATAAAATTGGAATCAGGCCAGAGCTACCGGCTTTTCCCGGGAAACATCATAATTAAGGATCAGCAGCCGGGTAAATTGGAAGAAGTTAAAGCCGGCGATCATATTGCCGCTTTTTTGCTAAGCGGAACTAAAAATATTCTTCAGTTATCGGTTAGCAGCGAAGTATATTATGGAAGAGTTCTCTTTTACAGTGAGAGGGAAAAGATGCTATATATTCAGGAGAGCAAGGCTAACTCTAGCAGTTTTCGAAAGGTGCCGTTGGATACACAGACGGAAATCTTCCATAGCGGCTTGCAGGCCGGGGTTCTTTCTCTGCTTCCAGGAACCTGGGTGCGGGTAATTAATTGCCCTGATCAAGATAAGGCTTGGAGAGTAGATGCAGTATACAGTGCCCGTGAAGATAGCAGCTATTTTTCTACATATGACCCGGTCAGGCAGACGGTCAATTTACAGGATGGCTCTATCCTTTCCATCAGCCGCTATACTCAGATAATAAAGGGGTCCTATAACATTTCTCCGCAAATGCTTATACCCGGTGAAAAGGTCAATATCGTAACCCTGGCCATAGCAGGATCGAGTAACGAATTCCTGGCCCGCCTGGAGGTAGAGGTTGCGCCTGGAACAGCCAGTCCCCAATTGGAGGCCAAAGCCTATGTTCTTAATGGAATCTTAATTCTTCAAGGTTGGAGCAGCAGCCCGTTGGTTTATATTTATCGCAGTGATGTGGGTTGCATTCCCCTGGAGGTTGGAGCGGACGGCAGTTTTAGTCAGCTCTTCAAAATGAAGGAGGATGAGCACGAAGTCACTCTCCTCGCCATAGAACATTCCGGTGGAGCTATTAAGGGCTTGAGTCTTCCCTTGCTAAGCTTCGCTCCTGAGGAAGCAGGTAAAGAATTTTCTGACCTGGCAGGTCATCCCTGGGAGCACGAGATTAAAAAACTTCTTGAGGCGGGAATAATCAGCGGCTATGAAGATGGCAGCTTCAAGCCGGAGAAACCCATCAGCCGGGCGGAGTTCATCTGCCTACTGGCTCGAGCCCAGGGATGGGACATCGGTGAGAGCAGGGAACAAAACTACTTTAGCGATAATCGGGAAATACCCTGGTGGGCTTTGGGGGCGGTTTATGCGGCGCAAGAGCAGGAAATTATTAAGGGTTATCCCGATGGGAGTTTTCGCCCCCGGAGAAATATTAGCCGGGCGGAAATGGCAGTTATTATGGCGGCCCTCCAGTGCAGCGAGAAAAAGAATGACCAGCAGGAAGAGCAAACCCTGCCGGAGCTTCCTTTTCTGGATAGATTTGAATTACCCTCCTGGGCCATGAAGGCCTTTCAGCATTTATATCATACGCAGCAGTTGAATTATCTGGATTATGCAAGAGGCAGCTACATTGATGCTGAGCGCCCTCTTAGCCGGGCTGAAGCGGCAGCTATTATAGCTAAAATGTGGAGTGAAGAGTAAGATGCAAGGCGATAAAAAAAGGTTCCCCTCGAAGGGAACCTTTTTTTATCGCCTTATTTAAGTCTCCAGCCAGAGGACAATGGACTCCCGGGCTGCTTCTTTATCCCAATTGTTCAATTGTTTCTCCAGAGCTTTTATCTGTATCCCCAGCTCTTTGCTTTGCTCCTTATCATGTACTGTAGCCGCCTGTGCACTTAGCATACGGTATTGCTCCAGGCTATCGTTGAAGCGGCTGGTCAGATCCTGACGATTTTCCTCCAGGGAGAGCCGGCTGCCCAATCCTAACAATTCCTGTTTAAGCTGTTCCGCCGTTTCCACCGGGCAGCTAAACTTTAAAACCGTTGCGCTTCGCTGTCCATCGAGCTGTTGTCCCAGCAACTGTATGCTAGCTCCAGCTGCTGCCGCTATTTTTTGTGCTTCTTGCTGAGCTTTGGCTTGATCCGCATCATAGGGAACCAGCTTGTAAATAGTAGAAACAAGTACTCTTTCTTTACTCAAAAATACCGGAGCAGCTGTCGGGTTACCAGTATCTACCGCTGCTATATTTGGATTTTCCGGCCCGGCAGGAGCTGTGGGATTATTCTTAACCGCTGTATTACTCATCCCCTGCGGAGCCATCGGGCTGCTTTTGTTATCTTGCTTCCCGGCCGGGGTTATTGCATTATTGCCAGGCATCTTTTCCCTCGCTTGTTCGGCTATCTGCTGTTTGGAGCTTTGTTGCACCGGAGCTTTAATTACCGGTGCTTCCTTATTTGCCACCTGCCAGAGCGGTGTCCACAAAAGACCGCTCGAACCCAGGTAAAGGGCCAGCGCCGCCGCTATTCCCGCGGCTGCCTTCTTCCACCCGGCCAGGCGCTTCGGCTGACCCTGCTCCCGCAGCGTTATCATAACCGCCCGGGTCAGTTCCGGGGGAGCCGTCCGCTCTTCAGCTGCTTCAGCCAGGGACTCCCGCAGTAGAGCCGAAATCCTCTCCCAGTCTGCCAATTCATGCTGGCAGTCCGGGCAGGAGTCCAAATGCAGTTGCAAGGCCTCTCGCTCTGCGTCTTCCATTTCATGGTCTATCCAGGGAGAAAAAAATTCCCTGGCTTCATTACATTTCATCCCACTCACACCTTAATTTTATAATTTCCTTCTTTATATCCCGCCGCCCCCGGCTAATACGGGATTTTACCGTACCCAGGGAACAGTCCAACATCCGGGCAATCTCTTCGTAGCTGTAGCCCTCCATCTCTCGCAGTATCAGCACTGTCCGGTACTCGGGAGCCAGCCGATCGAGAGCGGTTCTAACCGCTGCACTTAACTCCTGTCGCTCCACGGCTTCCAACGGACTGTCCTCGCCGGCCGCCAGTTCCCGGATTACTTCCCCGTTAGAAGTATTCACCGGATTATCCAGCGAAAAAATAAGCAATTTTTTGTTTCTTCGCTGCCAATTTAGCCAGCTATTTACCGTAATCCGGTGCAGCCAAGTGCCAAAGTCGGCTTCGTGACGAAAGGTCTTGATGGCTCGAAAAGCCTGAATAAACACTTCCTGGGCCAAATCCTGAGCATCATCGCTGTTGGCGGTAAGACGAAAGCAATGGGAGAAAACCCGATCCTGGTAAAGCATCACCAGCTCTTCAAAGGACCTTAGGTCTCCCCCGCTGGCCTTTTCCACCAGCTTTTTAATTGACATCAAGAAATAAAACACTCCTTGAAGCGGAAAAACCTACCGCTTATCTTTTTAGACAGCCAGCGGTGAAAAAAAGTTCCCGCATATTTCACAAAATGGACAGATTACGCAAGTAAAAAATTTGCTTCATTATAACATGTTGGAAGCAAGGCCACAGAAAAAATGGAAAGAAATAAAAAAAATTCTCCTGGCTGGGAACTTTTTGACTCATCATCGCGTCTAACCTATCAGTGGAACCATAGTGCTCCCGCAACCGGGCAACCGGTAGAGGGAATAGCACTGGATTCAAGACCAGCCGGCAACTTAACTACATATAACCGGCTAGAAAAAGGAGGGGAGAAGAAAAGCAGACTTAACTATCGAATTTATCGATGATCACCTCTCATTTAGGGCGAAAGTTCTGAGCACCTAAAGCAAGGAAAATAAAACAAGGAAAAATTATAGGAGGGAAATAAATGCTTAAAAGAAAACATTTTGCACTTCTGCTGGTTCTGACCATGCTGGCAACCATGTTTGTCGGAGTGGGAACCGCAAGTGCGGCTACTGAAAATGTAGCCTTGACCATTCCCACCGTATCTCAGTCCGATAGCGGAGTTACGCTGGGAACCCTGAAGATTACTGAGACCAGTGCCACCCTGGGTTCACTGGCGGCTGGACAACAGATTACCATCAATCTACCCTCAGGTGTGGAATATGATGCAGTTCCTACCGCTGCCACACTGGCCAGCTATGTAGTAGCTGATGGAACTTACCTGACCGCTGCTGACCTGGGATTTGTAGCCGGCAGCAACAAGAGCTTGACCATCGCTCTTAACAGCCGGACCTCCACTCTGGACAGGGCATCTTTGTCTTTCCTGTTCAATGTGGCTGGAGTTTCTACTGCTACCATCGATGCTCCCGATGCTGACATCGCCATCGAGATTTATGCTCCCAATACCGGCATCACCCAGGGCAAAGTAGTTGTAGCCCGCAGTTCTTCTGCTGGAACCACCGCTACTGTTATGGATGATTCCACTGTTCCGGTTGGCAACAACAAGCTTGTTGGCACCATCCGTATTGCTGAAAACCGCGCCAACTCCATCAAAGCTGGCAAACAGATCAAGATCGTGGCTCCTGATGACATCACCATCGCCAGCACTGCTGCAGATTGCACCTGGGCCAACTGGACCCCGGCAAGCTTTAATGTAGCCAAGAATGCTGATGGATACAGCCAGTTGACCCTGACAGTTAATCCAACTGCTCCTGGCACTACCCCTGGATTTGTCAACATCGACCTGAAAATTGATGTAGATGATCGCGACCTGAGAGGTCCGCTAGAGTTTACGGTTAAAGGTGACAATGTTACTACTCAGAAGCTTACTGTCGGTAAAGTAGCCGACTACAGTATTGAAGTTCTCTGCAAAGGCGATGCTAAGACTGTAAAAGCCGGCTTCGCAGGACAGGAACTGCAGAAGATGACCATTAAAGAAAACCTCAAAGATAGCTTTGTAAACGGACGTGATTTCTGTCTGGAATTACCCAGTTATGCTCACTGGTATGCGATACCCACTATTACAGTGGAAAAAGGAAATGGCACCTTTACGGCTGACCAGGGTGCAAAATGTGCTCTGGACAACCAGCGCCATAAATTGACCTTTACCTATGCTGCCGCTGGAGCTCCGACCAAGACCGAGTTTACCTTTGAAGATATCAAGATATTCCTGGATCCTGATGCTCCCGAAGGCGACCTGAAAGTTATTGCTGACGGCAAAGCCCTGGGCGGAAAATATGAAGTAGTTCTGGGCAAAGTGGTAAAACCGATTAACGCCACCGCCAGCAAGAACGATGTCAAGATCGGTCTTGCCAACCAGAAGGCAGCCGATATCACCATCACCGAAGCTGCCGCCGGCATGCTGAAATACCAGGTAACTGAAATTGCCAACAACTATGACAAGACTGCTCTGGTAACAACCCCCAATGTAAATGCCACTCTGGTAGTTGATCTGCCCGATGGCGTGAAGTTTGCCAAGAAGCCGACCGTTAAAGTTACCGCCGGCAACCTGAAACTGAAAGATTTCGACATTAAACTGGCTGCGAATGACAACTGCCTATTGCTCCCGATCGACAAGACCAGTTCCGAAGCTTCTACCATTCTGATCAGTGATATTGAATACACCCTGGATCGTACAGTTCCTGAAGGAGATGTAATTGCTAAGCTGACCGGCAATGCCGTAGACCAGACTCTGCCATCTGATGAGGCAGTAGTTAAGGTAGCCAACGCTGTTACCGTAACTCCGGCTCCTGGCGACTACAAGAACGAAGTAACCTTCGTAATCGGTGCCAGCAGCTACAAGGTAAATGGCGTAGAGCAGACCATGGATGTAGCTCCTTATATCAAGGACAGCCGCACCTATATGCCAATCCGCTATGTTGCCTATGCCCTGGGAATTAACGATTCCAATATCCTCTGGGATGGAGCCAAACAGACCGTTACCCTGATGAAGGGTGACAAGGTTGTCCAACTTCAAGTTGGCAGCACAGCTCTAGTGATTAATGGTGCTTCAGTAACTATGGATGTTGCTCCGGAAATCAGCAACTCCCGTACCATGCTGCCGATCAGCTTCGTAGCCAATGCTTTCGGAGCTACCGCCAGCTGGGATGCAGCTACTCAGACCGTAACCATTAAATAAGTGATAAAAAAAGGAGCCCGTAGCGGGCTCCTTTTTTTTTAAATTAAAAATTACCGGTTTTAACTATCAGATCTTATTTATAGTCTTTATCAATGCCGGAGTACCGATAGCTGATTTTGCTTGACCGGCCAGTCGGGAACTGTTTATACTAAAGGCAAGCTCTGGTAAGAAATCATAGATATGGAGTTGATTCTATTATGAACAAATTAGCAAGCAAGCAGCGAAAAAAGTGGCTTCGTAATTTAATGGCCTTAACACTGGTACTGGCCCTGGCCATCGGCATTACGGCTTCCCCGGCAGTGGCCGAGCAGACTTCAACCCCGGCAGCAGAACCGACAGCAGGGCTATCTTTGAACGCGGCCATTGCCCAGGCTTTGAAGCATAGTGAAGCGGTAAGCAAGGCCAGCAAAGAAATGGATCGGACCAAGGAAATACGCGATTATGCCGGCAGCCAGCTGGATTATATTCCAGTAGGGCACATAGGTATTCCTGCGGTAGAAATGGCCTATACCAATGTTCTGGCCAGCGATTTGACCTGGCAGCTCAGCCAGCGTTCTTTTACGGTGGCGGAAGACAAGGTGATTCTTGATACCTGTAAGAAATACTGGGAAGTTCTCAAGGCGGTCGAAAAGTTAAAAACAGCTGAAAGCAGCCAGGCAGCGGCCTTGCGCCAGCTACAAAATGCTCGGATGGCGCAGCAGGTAGGAATGTCCTTGATTCCCAACCAATCCCCCACCCAGCTGGTATTGGCAGCGGAAGCTCAGTATGCGGGGGCCCAGGCAGCTGTAGCCGCTGCGCAGAATGGACGGGATAATGCTTATAATAGCTTTAACCAACATATTGGGCTTTGGATCACTGAGCGGCCCCAGCTCAGTGATAGCATAAAGTTCGAGCCTCTGCAAGTTAGTGATCTGGAACATGAGGTTTCCCGTGTTCTGGAAAGATCACCGGTAATCTGGCAGGCGGACGAAATGGTAAACATGAAGAAGTTTCTAAAAGATATAACAATATACAGCAGCGGGCAGTACCGTCCCGGAGAAGCCCGCCGGATTGAAGTGGAACAGGCGGAGCTGGATGCTGCCAGCGCCAAAAAACTGGTAGCCATGGCCACCCGTACCCTCTATTACCAGACTCGCAATCTGGAGGAAGCCTATGCCGGCAGCCTGGAAGTAGTTAAAATGGCGGAGGAAAACCTTCGGGTGAAACGGCTGATGTTAGAGGTTGGCATGGCCACAGAAGCTGAAGTAAAAGCGGAAGAGAAAAAGCTGGACAGCGCCCGCTACACAGCACTTGAAATGGCTGCAACCCACTCCTATATGAAGCTGGCCTTCAGCAAACCCTGGGCGGCCGACTTGAGCTCGGCAGGAAGCAGCCCGGCCTCAAGTGCAGCGGAAGAGTAGTTTGCAGTGCTGTATTGATACTGCTCCGCAGTTTCTTCCGATGTTTAAAACATTATGCAGGGAAGTGAAAATGAATGAAAATGAAAAGTACCAGCTTATCCATACTGGGGGTTCTTGTTCTGCTTCTCGTTGGGATGGCCTGGGGTGGCACTTCCCTCCTGACTCCGGAGCAGGCCTGGGCAGAGGAAATCGCTTTTGACCAGAACCAGGGTGGCTATGGCAGCTATCAAGCCGGTCTTTACGATAATGAGGCGGTTCAACCTGCTGCGGACAACTGGACCCGGCAATCAAGGTTTGCGGCCGGGAATAGTCCCCGGTTGAAGTGGGAATTTTCCATCGCCAGTCCAATTGTGGGGACAGTGGTTATCGGAGCAGATGGCACTCTTTATTTTGGAGCCAGGAATGGAATCTTCTATGCTGTTGCTAGAGATGGAAAGCAAAAGTGGAGCTTTAGAACCGGCTATGATATAGTCTCCTCTGCTGCTATAGGGGCAGATGGCACAATCTATACATCATCGAAGGACGGCAGTTTGTATGCGTTGAATCCAAACGGGACACTCAAATGGATTTTTATTACCGATAATATTTTTGAGTCTTCACCCGTAATCGGGGCAGACGGAACGCTTTATATTGGAGGCAAAGACGGGCGCTTATATGCGGTTAATCCTGATGGCAGCGAAAAATGGATTTTTCCTACAGCGGGAATAGACAATGCTGTTGCGGTAGGGAAGGATGGTTTCATTTATGTGAGTACCCGGGACGGGAAGCTCTTCTGTTTGAAAGCAGATGGCACGGAAAAGTGGAAATGCAATTTAGAAGCTATTACCAGCTCTCCGGCCCTGGACAAGGACGGCAATATCTATATTTGTTCCGGCAAATCATTATATCTGGTAAGTCCCCAGGGTAAGATCCGTTTTGCCTATAATTTGAATGGTAGCAGTGAAGTGAATCCCCCCCTGGCTATTGCTGGCGATGGCAGCATCTATGCCGGGGCGGATGTTCTTTATCGTTTTGCTCCGTCCGGTACAGCCAATTGGACTGCTGCCGTATTTAATTGTTCTGCTCCGCTTTTGGGAGCCGATGGTACGGTTTATGTTGCTTCCAGCCATAGCTCAGGAATGCTTTATGCTATCACCAGGGATGGCAGCAAGATATGGGACTATCCTGTAGGGGGAATAGAAGGAGGCGTAGCTCTGGGGGAAGATGGAAACATCTATGTGGGTTCCCGGGATGGAAAGTTGTATGCGATCGAAACCTGCCCTCTGGAGGTTAAAGCCTGCGACCCTTCCCATGCTTCGGAAAACATTGCTCTGGATAAAACCATAAGAATCACCTTGAACAAGGGTGTTTTATCCGATAGGGGATATGACAGAATAAATTTGACTGACGAATTGACTAATATTGTAAGTATTCAAAAAAGCATGGAAGGAAACACGCTGTTAGTAGAACCGTTAGCTAAGCTGGAAAAGAATCATTACTATTCATTAAAAATCCCGGCTGATGCTTTTAAGGATATCACCGGGGGCAATCTAAAGGAAGACTTTATATTGCGTTTCTCTACCTTTTCGGAAAAAAGCAAGGTTAAGGCCGAATTTACCATTGGCCAGAAAATATACCGCTCTGACGAAGAAATAAGAGCGATGAATGCCATTCCATTTTTGCAAAACGGGCGTAGTTTTGTCCCGGTCCGTTACCTGGCCCTGGCTCTGGGGGTACCCGAGAATGCTATTATTTGGGATGATTCAACCCAGAGTGTAAAATTGACGAAAAATGATGTTACGGTAGAAGTATCTACTGAAAATAACCGTATTATTATCAGCGGGAAAACGGCAGAGATGGATATTACCCCCCTTAACCAGGAAGGGCATATTTATCTACCGGCCCGCTTTATTGCAGAAGCCTTCGGTTTTCGGGTAGATTGGAATCAAGCCCGGCAAACCATACAGATGGTATCAACTAATTAAGTTATGTTGCTAAAACCTTAAATATTTCCGGAGGAACAAAATAAAGCATGGATGCATATTTGTGGAAAATGTTAAAAACATTGGGCTTATTGCTTATTTTCAGTATATTTTTACTACTACCCTCGGGTTACGCTATTGGGGCCACTAACTACCGGGTACAGGGTGAGCTTCCCAAGTACCCGGACAGCGATTTTAAGGAAGAAGAGCAAGCTCGTACCCTGGCTACTGTAAAAATTACTGCCAGTACCAAAGATGCCTTTACGGCTGCCGGCGAATCCTACTGGGCCGAATTTCGCTTGCCTCGAAATTTCTATATAACTTCAACTGGAATTTATGGCCAGGGCCAGCAGAAGGATGTGGAATTAGCCAGGGGCAAAGGCTTTGAGGATCAGAAGCGGAAAGTGGAGATTAACCCTATAGCTGAAGATAGAAACAACCCTGGCCATTACCGGGGTTTCGAAATTGTAGTAGAAAACATTAAATATCCCGATGATTATCCTGAACTGGTTTTGTATTTCAACCGGGTGGTAGTACCCCGTGGATTCAAGGGCAATGCCGAACTTAGCATCGATAGCGCGGGAGCTGGTTTTTCATCCGGCACAATTACCATAGCCAATATCCTGAGCGCCCGTTTGACGGTAGAAGCCAGTGAAGTCCAATTCATAGTTAGCAGAGAGCAGGTTCTGGGCCCTATTAAAGTTACGGAAAACATGTCGGGTACCTTCGAGTATCTTAAAATGACCCTCCCCGGCGGTTATCAATGGATTAAAGAAAAATGTTATATTGACCCCATGCTGGGATTCCGTGTCGATCATAATGGTGACGGCCGTTACGACGAGAATGATTTTTTGATAAGTGTAGAAGTTGATAAGTACGGGCAATCCACTTTGCGTATTGAGACCATGTTTCGGACGACAACGCTGGGCAAAATGGAAATAGAATGCCCGGTACAATTAACTGATAGGCAAAGCTCCTATGGCGATCTCAATCTGCAGCTTAACAGCAATGCGGAGCTTAATATCAGCAGCCTCAAGGCCGGCAGCTATAGCCAGCAGAAAACAGACTTGAGTGTGCAGAATTCAAGAGAGGTTTACGGAGGGCTTTGCGCACAGAAAATCGGCAACATCATTATCAGTGAGAACGCTCCTGAAACCATGGTGAGAAACCGTTATGTTACCCTTACCCTTCCTAAAGGAGCGAAATGGGCCAAACTCCCCTCCGTCAAACTGGAAGGGGATAATTATCTGAATACGGGTCCCCTGTTTCTTAATAGTGAAAAAGATCAGATCAATTTCGAAATTGAAGAAAGCAGCCGGGAACGCCCCGGTAAGATAATTCTGGAAGAAGGCAAGGTAGATTTGGCTACCGATTTTAAAGGCAGCCTGGTGGTCGAGGTAGCCGGTTCTGCCGGGGCTTCCGGAGCTATTACTGTGGCCCAGGCCAAGCCCCCTTTTACGGCCATCGCCTCCTCCAAACCTGCTCTAGTTATTGGGAAGCAGGAACAGACCGCCGGAGAATTGGAAATAAGCGAAAGTGCCGGGCGGGTATTCCTGGCCCGCGAGCTGTGGATAGATTTTCCCTCTGCCATAAAGCTGCTACGCAGTCCCAAGGTGGAAATTACGGCCGGAGATATGATATTATCCAGAACCGTATTGAAGCAGGAAGGCGACCGGGAGAGACTGGTTATACCCATTCAGAATTCCAGTTCTAGTGCAGCTAAACTGCTTATCAAAGATATCGTATATAACCTTAATAATATGCTACCTGATGGCGATCTTCAAATAAAGCTGGGAGGTCCGGCAGTAAATGAAGTAAATGCAGGGTCCAATCCTATTTTTCCCGGTCATGACTGGGTTTGTGAGGTAGCTAATGCCAGTATCAGTAAAGAAATTATCCAGCCCGCGAAAAAAGATTCCCTTTCCCCAATCCCGGTAGCGGGAAGCATAATCTTCAAGATAGGGGAGAAAACATACCAGGTCAACGGGCAGGCCACCCCCATGGATGTGGAACCATATATACTGGAGGGCCGTACCTTTGTACCCATCCGTTATGCAGCTCTAGCTGCCGGCATAAATCCCGATGACATTCATTGGGACCAGACCGCCGCCCGGGTTACTATAAATAGCCGGGATAATATCATCATCCAGCTAAAAATCGGTGACCAGGTTATTTATCGCAACGGTAATGAAATAAGTATGGATACAGCAGCCCATATAAAGGATGGCCGCACCATGGTTCCTTTGAGGGCCCTGGCTGAAGCCCTGGGCCGGACAGTCAAATGGGATGCCGCCAGCTCTTCCGTATCGATAGAGCTGCCAGGTACTTAGGGAAAAAATCTGATGGTTCTTTTGTTTCTCAGGAGCACAAAAGAACCGTCAGACTGTGCCGGGCAGATAAAAAATTATATACAGGGGAGGTGACTTTGTGAAAACAAAAAAATTCCTATCCATTATCCTTTTCGCCCTATTATTTCTGTTTTCAAGCCAGCCCATACCTGCTGCCGAATATGGAGTGATGAAAAACACCGTTGTCCTGCCCGGGACCGTCAATGAATTAGGAGGGATAGCCGGGCATTATATAGCAGGGCAACTGCAGCAAGGCGATATTCTAACCTTCAGATTACCCTTGAACTCATTCTGGACCAAAGCCCCCATAGATACCGATGAGTCGACCGCCATGACCTGCTTGCAAAGCAGTGCGGAATGGGGCACAGCAACCATGCTGGATGCCGCAAACATGAGGTATGGAACTGATTACAACTATATTCTGGTTCCGGAGGCACACGCCGGAAATCCCAATGGACTATTCGAAGCTGCCATTCCTACTCTGGAAGTAACCTCCTTAGCCAGAGGAGAAGTTCTGGTCAAGGTAATCGCTTTACCCGATGACAGCAAAGATTGCTACCTTTATCTTTACTCCAATCGGGTTTACATTGATGACAGTATAGATGGAGATGTTTGCATAGAGATAGACTCCCCTTCTAACCAGGCTTTGAAGGCAGTTCTACCAGGTGGGGATATTCCAACAACCTTTACATCAGACAAATCCATTAATAATAACCAATCTCCCAAGGAGCCGGATCAAGACAATAAAGCCCCGGAGAAGGTTAGCAGCGGTAGCAGTGATGCGGATAAGGAGGACACGGCCAGAGCAGCCGTTAGGATAGAGCTACGCATAGGTCAAAAGAAAGCGAAAGTTAATGGAGAAGAAAAAGAAATAATGGTAGCTCCGTATATTAAGCAAGGCCGAACCTATCTCCCTATCAGATTTATTACCGAAGCTCTGGGGATTGATGATATAAGATGGGAAGCAGAATCAAAGATGATTACGATTAAACAGGAAAACAAGATACTGGGGATTGATGTGAGAAACAATACCATAAGCATAAATGAACACCTGGCCTATGTAATGGATACATCTATTGAGACCAGTGAATCCGGTTATACTATGGTTCCCATCAGGTACATCGTTCAGGCACTGGGAGCGATTGTTGACTGGAATGATAATAACAACTCCATTATTCTAACACTGCCAGGCCTTTAATCAGCACTAAATAATGGCCAAATATATACAATATATTACAATACCTCCCTTCTCTATAAGAAAAGAGGAGGTGTTGTCATTATATACACATAATACCCAAGAAAGGGTTAGATAGTGCTGTACAAGCCCATTTTAACCCATAGAAATCATTTACACCCGATGAATACTATGGTAGAATTCATTTAATCAAAGACTTAATTTCATCACATAAAATTATTAGTTTCCCCACATTTCAGTATTTTCATTCCAATACTTAATTTTGCAGTGAAACTGTAGCCAGGGTGGTGGTGATAAAAAATTAAAAAACAATTCTTTTCAAGTGTAGGGCGTAGAGAAAACAAAATAAATTTTTTCTTTTTTTAGCAGGAAAAATTAATTAAATCGCCAATAAGTTATATGGATGTGTATAATTTGGCAGTCTTTAGTTTTGGATAGAATATAAGGAATTATCTACTTTTTCGGTTTTCAAGCTGAGGGGGTAGGGTTTCGATGTCTAAAAAAAGGCTTGCCATTGGTATCTAATGGAACCTAGGTCTGGGCACAAATCGTCTAATGTATAACAGCCATAGTACTAAGTACTGTCATACATTGGCGAATGGCACATATATAGTAATTATGGGAATGGCTGTGCCCGACTCTTGATAATAAGTAAAGCTTTCTTAAAGCTTCGCTTATAGCAATGGAGGTGGTAAACAAAAATCAGTTTCAAGCGGCATTTCGAGTTCAAGTAAGTTGTTTAAGGAGGGAAAAATTTGCGTAAGAGAAGTCATTTGAGCTGGTTAGTGTTAGCCGTATTTACGATGACCATCTTCTTCGGTTCCGGTTTGACCGCTGTGGCGGCTCCCGGTCTGAGCGATGTCCAGGGACACTGGGCCGCTGATACCATTCAAAAAATGGTGGATGCCGGTGTGGTTGCCGGACAACCGGATGGTACCTTCAAACCGGATAACAACATCAGCAGAGCTGAATTTGCCACCTTGGTGGTAAAAGCATTCAAACTAGAAGAAAAAGCCGGTAAAGTATTTGCCGATACCAGTGATCACTGGGCCAAGGCCTTTATTTCCACTGCCAATGCCAATGGTATCGTCAGTGGCTATAGTGACACAGAATTTGGACCCAATGACCCCATCACCCGGGAACAGATGGCCGTTATGATAGTCAAGGCCGCCGGGTGGAAAGCCGCAGGCGCAGCCAAGGTTTTCCCTGACGATGCCAGTATTTCCGCTTGGGCAAAAGAAGCGGTGTCTACTGCCTCGGCACAGGGAGTAATTAAAGGACGCCCCGATGGCAACTTTGATCCCAAAGCCAACGCCACCAGAGCTGAAGCTGCTGTTGTTATCAGTGGCACTTTAGATGTAAAAGCTGCACCGGAAAAACCGGTCGATATATCCACTTTAGACAAAGCCGGTACATATGGACCTGCCAGTGGCAGCCAGGAAATTAACGGGAATGTTACTATTTCCGCTTCTGGTGTCATACTGCAGAATGCCGTAATAACCGGGGACCTCCTCATCGCTGAGGGAGTAGGTTCGGGCGAAGCTACCCTGAAGAACGTAACCGTAAAAGGGACTACTACTATCAAAGGCGGAGAAACTGTTAATTTTGAAAACTGTAAACTGGGCAAAGTCAATATCAAGAAGGCCGAAGGCAAATCAAATGTGGTTCTTTCCGGTACCACCTCTATTAGCGAATTGCTGGCCAACTCTGCCGTAAAGGTAAGCGGGCAGGGTACTATTGATAAAGCCGTGGTTTATGTAGCCAATGTAGTAATCGAGCCGAAGCCGGTTGCTTATGAAGTAGCCAGCGGTATTACTGCCAATATCGGCGGCGTAGCTGTAACTGGAACCACTGCTGTTACTTCCGGTGGCGGCGGAGGGCCCACTAGCAGCGATGACAGCAACCGGGTTAAACCCGTTAATGTTACTCCTCCTGCCGGTGAGGTTCCTGCAGGTACCCAGGTTACTTTGAGCACCGCTACAGCCGGAGCTACCATTTACTATACCCTTGATGGAAGCGTACCGAGCAGCAACAGCACAAAATATACCGCTCCTATTACCATTAATGCGGCAACCACCATCAGGGCTATTGCTATCAAAGTCGGCCAAACCCAGAGCCTGGTTGCAACCTATGCGTATTCAGTTTCCGTACCTGAAGCCAGTGCCAGTGTGGATGTTGCGGTAGGTAGTGGCGCTATGTCCGCATTCAAGACTATTACCGTTAAATCTACAACCGGTCTAAGCGGAGCAGCGAAATACAAAGTCTCAGATGGAACAACTACATCAGCTGTTAAGGATCTGGGAGTATCAGCTGCTTATATGACCAGTGCTGAAAGTGTTACTGTTACCATATTGGCCAGTGACGGAACCACCGTTCTCGGAACCGGCACCCTTAACGTAACAGCAGCCGCCAGCACTAGCATCGCTATAAGTGGATCCGAAACACCGCCGGAACCGGCAGACAAAAAGGCAGTATGCACCGTGGCAGTTGGAAGTGGTGCCATGGCAGCATTTAAGACCATAACCGTTACATCTACAACTGTAAACGGAGCAGCGAAATACAAAGTCTCAGATGGAACGACTTCTTCGGCTGCAAAGGATTTGGGAGTAGCAGCTGCTTATATGACCAGTGCTGAAAGTGTTACTGTAAGTATACTGGCTAGTGACGGAACCACCGTTCTCGGAACGGGAACCCTTAATGTCGCGTCAGCTGCAAGCGATGTATCCATAGACATTCAATAGGAAAAATGCTTTAGCGACACACAATTACCAGGAAAGGAGGAGTTAAGGTGAAGAAAACGGCCAAGGTAATGCTTATCGCTTGTGTCCTGGTGATGATATATGCAACAGTAGCTGTAGCAGCTGTTCCCTCTGATAGCGTCATTATAGGGAATAAGGCCTTTGCTATAGCGTATTTAACTGACCCGACTCATGCTTCCGAGATACAAGAAGCCTTGGACAATGCCGATCCTGGAAGTATATGGTACAGCATTGACGGCATAACGACAGGATGGACTGGTATTTTTACAGGTAGTTTGGCCACTGCGTCCGAGATAGCTGCTTTTCCTGAGATACAATATAGAGATGCTCAAGGTTCTTTAGCTACTTATGCAGCTGGAAACGGCGATGTGATACCTGGTGGCGGAGATGTTGCCTTTGAGGTAGTGGACATTTATTAGATTGTGTTGAAGGAACCTAAGATGGGAAGGGGCGTTAACAAACTCCCTTCTGGGGAAAACGGATAATTACGGGTTAAAATCCGTTAACCTGGTTCAGTCAGAGGGGAGTTTGAATAATAAGCCTGTTTAAACCCTGACTTAGAATTATGGAGAGGAGGCGGGGTTAAAGGTAAATTGCAATCGCTATACTATCGGGGTTAATAATTATCAGTAGTCACCGACAGTATACAATCAGGATTACTGGAGAGAGATTTCTAAAAAAGGAGGCATATTTAATAGTGATAAAGAGAAGGAATTATAAAGTCATAGCCTTAACTCTAACCTTTTTGATGTTGTTTGCATCAGTAGCATCAGCTGCTATTCCTACAGACAGCGTTATCATTGGGGACAAGGCGTATAGCATTGGCTATGTCACTAATCCCGCCAATGCAGCAGAAATCCAAGCCGCTCTTGACAACCTGGGAACAGGTCAACTTGCCTATAATATTGATGGTCAAACAAGCGGATGGACTTCAATAATGGAGGGTACACCCTTAACAGCAGATCAGATAACAGCTTTACCGCCCATCACTTATAAGAATGATGCCGGTGAAGTGTCTAATTATGCAGCTGGAGACGGCGACTTGATACCGAGCGGCTTGGCTGTTAGCAATGTAGTTGCCGATAATGGCAACATTACTATCACCGTGACAGGTGAAGGCACACCGGTAGAAGGTGATTTCACTTTCGTTTCCAGAATAGGTGATGCAGCAAAGGCTGACCTGGCTGTAAGCAACTTTAACTGGACCGAAGCAACCAAGACGGTTACCTTTACATTTGCACCCTTTGCTGCTACCGATACAGCACAATCAATTGAAATTGGCTGGCAGTATAAAGACAGCAAAGGATGGGCAGCTGCTTTCACAGTTCCAGCAGCAGAAGGGTTGGAAATTACTAATCTAAGTGCTATTAATACGACAACCATCAAGGTTACATTCAGCGGTGAAGTAACTGCCGAGCAAATGGCTGTTGCCAACTACACCGTAAGTAAAGGTACGATTGAATCTGTAGCCAAGACCGGTGATGAGAACAAGGCGGTTGTCTTAACTGTTGCCGGGCTGAACTATGAAGATGCCCTTACTGTAACAGTTGTTAAACCAGCGTACACAAAAGATATCAAGGTACCTAAAATTAGTGACCTTTACGAACTGAAAATTATCTGTGATGCTCCCGGTAATACCATTAAATCTGATGGTGCATCCATGACCATGCTTACTGCTCAGATTATTGAAAAAGCTAACAATGAACCGGTAAAAAGAGATGCCCAAATTCAGTTTAGTGCCACCTTGGGTTCATTATCACAGCCCCAGGTAGCTTTACAAGATGGTAAAGCATCAACCCAATTACGTTCAATTGCATCTCCTACCAGTGTTACTTCTGTAATAACCGGAGTTGTAGCCAGTGCACCTGGTGCTGAGGCTTTTGTGGGTTTGAACGGACAACTTATCGTTAACTTCACACCTGAAGGCGTAGACCCAGGTTCTACAACAATGGTGAGTGCTGTATCTGCAGGAGCAGACCAGGGGGATAGATTCTTCGTTAAGTTCTCCGGCAAGATAGATGCAACTGCCTACAAAGCGGTCGTAACTTCTCCAACATGGATAGCGGCAGGTAAATCAATCTACGGTATTAAGTATGTAGATGGGACCAATACTAAACAAGTCATTGCCATCAAAGATGTATACAATTTAACTGATGATACCTTGATGTTTGTATTGGATACGGACAGTCCAGGTTCAGTCCAACCAACGTCCAATATGCTGGATGCAGCTTATGCTGGTGCTGGTGCGCCGAACTTCTTAAGAGACAATGTTAACCATACTATTGTAATTCCGGATAATGTTACTGACCTTGTTGTTAACAGTTCCAATATTACATTTATGATGTCAGATGTAACCAAACCGTTTGTATATGGCGTAGAAGCAACCACCTGCATGAATGTAAAAGTTCGTTTCTCTGAAGCCATAGCAGAAGACCTGTCAGAAGGCGCAGCAGGGGCAATTAACGGCAAGTTCACCATTGATGGTAAACAATTAAGGTATATTGCAGTCCCAACACAAGCTAATATTGATGCTGCCAAACTTGCCAATGAAATCATTGTTACCGACTTAAAAGTTGGTTCCTGGTCTGGCCATGATAAAGAAATAGCTAATGACAATAGCAGAAACATGGTCTATATTTCAATTCACAAAGACTTTAAATTACCTTCTGGAACTCATGGTATCCAGATAGCCAATGTAGGTGATTGGGCTGGAATGACCGATAAACCACAAAACATAGTTACCACCCAGACCTTCACCTTTGAGGTAAAACCAGACACTGAGGCACCTACTGTTGATGTAAAGGTACAGTCACCGGAACAGTACTTGATTACATTCTCCAAGCCGGTAGATACTGTAACTGGCAAAACTGTAGTTGATGCCGTAAAGATCTATACCAAAGAAGGCTATACTGCTTCAACGAAGACTGCGTTAACCCAGAACGCCAACTCACTTGCTGGCGACTATGTGATAACCATTGTAGATGAAGAAGGAATGGCCGTTGGTGCTCATTTAGCTACTAATGCCGCCTTAACCGGCGTAGAAAGACTTCTGGTTGAATGCAACCGTGACTGGTCCGTAAGACAGCAAGGCCAAGCCACTGAAAAGGATAACTACTGGAAGTCTGGCCTGAATCCGTTCACATTTGTAATTTCTAATGTTGAATCCCAGACCGGAGTTGCAATGGCTGAAACTGCAATTGATAAGAACCTGCAGTATGACGGGACATCACCAAACATAGAAACCGCTATTGACCTCTATGAAAAATCAGCTAAAAAAGCATATAGAGGGCTAACAGCTAATACTTCCGGACAATTTGTCTTCGTCGAAATGACCGAACCAGTTCAATTAGTTAACAGTAACGGTACTGCGGTATCAGATCCGGTTACCCCCAATCTACAGCAGGATCCGACTCCGGCAGCTTATGGTGCTACTACCGGACTGCCGAGACAAACATACCGGTTTATCTTTGATGCTAATCCGGATAAAGTAGTTGTAGGTTCTGTTGCTGCTGGTACCCTGGCCGAGGACGATACAACCTTTATCATTGCTCCAAATTCTCAGCTAGATGCAGGTACCTGGACATTGTACATCGAACAGATCTCCGATGACCATGGTAATACCTCCGCAACCATCAATAGGAAAGTTACCGTACCCCAAACTGCACCTACCACAACAGATACCAAAGTAGCATGGGCCGCATTTGATAATAATGCAGCATCGGGAGTTACTTATGATTACCTATATGTCAAGTTTACCAAGGTCATGAAAGCCTACACTGCCAATGGTGTAGACGCAACCACCAACTATAAGTTCAGGGGTTATGACCTGCCCGAAGGTTCACAGGTATTCAGAGGCATTGACAACGTTACCGATGATTGGGACGGCGTAACCATCAGAATGCCGAAAACTGCCTGGGATGGCTTAGCCGGTAATTTTTCAACCAATATGGCAGTCGCCAGCAACTTCCAATCTTCTGGTGATGAAGCATTAAGCGGGCCCTTCCAGTTCGAGTTGACTAACAATGCAGGTGGATCAGCAGCTGACAAAGACGGTCTAACCGGTGCAAACAAATTTGAAGCTGTATACATTAATGCTGGTACTGCCTTGGTTGGCGGAAAGATTGTTATCCAATCAGTGGCTAAGGATGACGATCCTGCTCCTAATGCAGATGGCGATATTGATACCATCGTAGTGACTACAGACCAAAATTCAACTACTGTGGCCAGCGATTATATCATGGTTAACGGCAAGAAGTTTATTACCGGCGGCGCAGCAGCAGCAACACAAACCTTCGTAGCTAATGGAGCAGTCACTACTGGCTCTGTTGGACCTGAAGAAATTGCCGGAACCACATCAAATGGCCTGGTGATTAAAGCAGCCAATGGAAGTATCATTACTAATCTTGGCAAAGTTGTTGACGCCGCAGGCCCGGCAATAACTGTTATCGGCTGTGTATATGGATCATCAACTATAACAGTTACTTTCTCAGAGGCTATAGATGATAGTACAGTTATTCCTGGCGACTTTAACCTCGGAGGAACTGGTCTTACCGGTGGAACAACAATTAGTTCGGTGAATACTGGTACAACTGCAAATGATAATATCATAGTTCTTAATTTAAGTGCTGCTCAGACACCAGCTGTTGGTCAGACACTTACTGTAGCATTAAGCGCTCCTGGTGTAATCAGCGATAGAAAAAATGTTGTATCAACTCAAACTGTGGCAATAAGTAAAACCTATTAGGGTTTTAGGGTTTGCTGTAACGAGTAATAACAGCTAACCAAATAGCCCCCTGCTCACGCAGGGGGCTATTTTTTCGTGCGCCCGGCATGGGCGCAGTCTAATGGGTGAAAGTCCCTAGTGCGGGTTGATAGTGCCAAGCACATAGCCA